>OIBX01000001.1_pt1 | contig 286866 bp, 256 predicted proteins | sample 1581151 | NCBI WGS metagenome assembly OIBX01 (sample SAMEA3882527, study PRJEB24775) | human gut metagenome | biome: human-associated habitat; feature: intestine environment; material: feces | place: Netherlands | collected 2009/2010 | reverse complement strand
AAAACATATCGAAATCTTTTCAAAAATCATCTTGACATATCACCAGATTGCTCCTGCACATTGATGATGACTTTCATCGTTGTCTCACGGTTATCATCAATATACTGGTATGCTTTCAGATAATCTTTAAATGCAAACGTTTTTGAAATTAATGGTTTCAAATGTACCTTTCCCTCATTGACAAGACGGATACCATCTACATAATCGTCATGCCGGTACATCATGGTACTTTTAATATCGAGTTCGTGATCATTTGCGACTGCCAGATCCACCTCTGCCATTCCTGCAAATACTGCAACCAGTACAATCACACTTCCTTTTCTTGCATATTTGATTGCCTGCCCCATCGTAATGTTATTTCCTGCACAGTCATAGATCACATCTGCCTTATCCGGACCAAATGCCTCTACCATAGCCTCTCCAAAATCTTTGTGCAGCGTGTTGACACATACATCAATTCCACATTCTTTTGCTTTTTCCAAACGCAGATCACTGACATCGGTAATCATAACCTTTGCTGCTCCCATCCCTTTTGCTGTTTGTGCAACAAGATTTCCAATTGGACCTGCGCCGATTACTGTGATATTCATTCCTTTTACATCGCCCATCTGCTTTACTCCATGAACTGCAACTGCAAGAGGCTCGATCATCGCCCCTTCTTCATAAGACATATCTTCCGGAATCGGTGTTACCTTAGATGCATCTACTGCAAAATATTCAGAAGCCGTACCTGTGGTCTGGAATCCCATAACCTTTAATTCCTCGCAAAGATTATATTTTCCATGGCGACACGGATAGCAGTGTCCGCAATAAACCTGTGGTTCAATCGTAACTTTCTGTCCGATCTGAAACCCAGAAACATTTTTCCCTATTTCTGCGATTTCTCCGGAAACCTCATGTCCCTGTGTCACCGGATATTTCGTAAACGGATGCTTTCCATGATATACATGGATATCAGAACCACAGATACCTATATTTCTGATTTTTACCAGTACCTGATCATCCTTGACTTCTGGAACCGGAACCTCTCTAAATGTAATTTCTCCTGGATTTGTCATTACCTGCTGTAACATAATTGTTTCCTCCTTTATATTTGTTCTTCTTTTGTTTTATCTTTTATAAAATGTTTTATTAAAGTAATTACATTATTGTCCCATTCCTCTGTTTTGTCAATAGTTTTTGAGAGTTTTTACCAGTTGCACAATTTTTTATTTTACTTTTTGTACAATTTTTCTAAATTTTTAAACAAAAAAGTTCCCTCTTTACCGCATGTACACGCCAGTAAAGAAGGAACTTTTTTAATTTCATCATTACGAACAGCATTCTTTTACATATTCATACAAAAAATGTTTTGCCGCACCAACCGCCGATGCTTCTTTTTCATAAGAACAATTTTTCAGATAAGAAATATCCCTGTCAAATCCATTGTAAGACAATACCCTCTGTCCCAATGGAATCATATACTCTGCCAGTACACCTCCGACATCTCCCCCAAGTATAATATCCATATCGTATGCCATCCGAAGATTGGATATCAGGATAGCAAGATGATCCAGATATCTTTCCCATTTTTGTTCAGCTTCCTTATTTCCCTGTTTCAATTGTTCCATAAATACTTCCAGAGAATTTTTTCCGTCCCCAGTCAGCACACTTGCCGCACAATAAGCATCTGCACACCCCTGCTTTCCACAATAACATCTGTCCCCTCCGGGAATCAGGATCATATGTCCAAACTCTCCTGCCTTCTGGTTCTGTCCACGAAACAGTTTTCCATCAATGCAAAATGCCCCTCCAAGAGTATGATTTAAGGAGAGGTATATCGCATTGTTATATTTTTGTGTATCTTCCGCAAGCATAGCGGAATTAGCATCATTCTCAAAATAAACCGGAAATCCCAATGCCTGTTCCAAAAAACGCAGACTGTAATTTTCTACCTGAAGAGCATGCGATTTTAGAACTGTCTTCTCATTCTGATCGATAATTCCGGGAATTGCAATTCCAATCCCTAAAATATCTTTCTCCGTTTTGCATTCTTTCAGAAACTGTTGTACCTGCCCGGCAATTTTTACACTATAATCGATATCCGGTGAAAATTTTAAACGGACACGTTTCAGATGTTCGATTTCATATCCCAGATTTACGAGTACCATTTCCAGATGATTAGCGGTAATTACAAGTCCCATTGCCCTGCAATATTCCCTGTTAATTCCTATGCTTTTGGCTTTTCTTCCCCCGGTAGATGCATACTCTCCATTTTCTACAATCAGTCCCTTTGCAATCAGCTCATTGACATTTGTCAGAACCGTAGGCATACTAAGCCCCAGTTCTTTTGCCAGTTCTGCCTTTGATGTAACGGAATGGTTCAACATGTAATTTATAATTTCAGTTCTTGCTATATTGCGTTTTTCTCTTTTTTCCGGCATAATCTTCCTCTTAAATAAAGTATTTTATAAAAGTATCATATGCTTTTATTTATTATTTGTAAAGGACAAATTTTCCTCCATGAATTCTTTACTGCCCAATGCCAGAATACCATCATCCATAAGAAAAACCCCCGGCAACTGCCGGAGGCCTTCTATTTGCCACATTTTTATTTTTTCAGTCCCTTAACGGTAACCACCTTTGTGTAAATGTTTCCCTTATCATCACTGATCCAGATGGTATATTTTCCGTTTTTCTTTACCTTAAACGAATACTTCTCTCCTTTTTCTGTCACAAACTTTGGACTCTTTCCCTTTGCCAGATCATAGTCCCCACTGTACATTCCACTCATAATATACTGCTTCCAGTATTTTTTATCCTCATTGTGGGATTTTCCAATACTTCCCTTCTGGTACTGCACAGCCCTTACATGTGTTCCAAGCACATTGGAAAAAGAAACCGTTGCGCTTGTTTTTTTGCTGTTTTTCTTAACGCCTGTCTGAATCAGCTTACTCGTTGGAATTGCTGCTGCAACTACATTAATGTTCCCTGTAAACGTGTCATAATTCTGACAGGATGACTTTGTATGAAAATAGTAGGTACCTTTCTTTAAAATTGTATACTGATCACCGTCATATTCCCAATATCCGTCTCCGGTTTCCAGAACTTTGTTGGATGCAGACGCATCTGAAAATACTTCAATATGTGTCTGGTGCCCATCTTCCTGACTTGTCACAAGAGAGGAGGTGGTCTTTAAAATTACCCAGGAATCAGATTTTAACTGAAAAGAACCATATCCCTGCTCAATATTTTTATCTTTCTTAGTCACCGTAATTGTCTTTGAATACATGGCAGAGACTGCATCAAATTCGGATACATCTTTGATCACAGGTATATCACATGCTTCCCACTCCGCAGCGTTTGCCTTTTCCGGTGTCATTGCGGTAAACAGTCCTGTGACAGCCATCGCTGCCGCCAATAATATTGCGGTTAATTTCTTCTTCATAATGTTCTCCTTTTTATTCATATTTACCCCAGATCGATCACATTTTGTAATGCGTCTGTCCATTTTATTGTAAACATTTATGAAGTTCATGACAATAGGCGATAAGTCCTAAAATCAGCCTGATATTCTGCAATTTTGCTGCATTCAATTAAAAAAGCCACCGCAGATCCGTCTTCTGTAACGAACCTCGATGGCTTTTCCATATTTTCTTTTTTAAGAATTACCCCTGTGCATACCGGGTCAAGAACTGCTTCGTGCGCTCTTCTTTCGGATTGTCGATCACCTGATGCGGATCTCCCTGTTCCACAATCACACCGCCGTCCATAAAGATCAGCTGGTCTGCCACATCACGGGCAAATGCCATCTCATGGGTGACAATGATCATTGTCGTCTTCTGCTCGGCAAGCGTGCGGATGACTTTTAACACTTCTCCGGTGAGCTCCGGATCAAGCGCAGAGGTCGGCTCGTCAAAGCAGAGGATATCCGGCTTTAAGGCAAGTGCACGTGCAATCGCCACACGCTGCTGCTGTCCACCGGACAACTGATGCGGATAATGATCCATGCGCTCTGCAAGTCCCATCCGCTCTAAAAGCTGTCTTCCGTGTGCATCGATTTCCTCTAAAATTTTCTTTTTATCAGCCTTAAAATCCGGCCGTTCCTGTGCCAGTAACTGCTCCGCCAGTGTTACATTCTGCAATGCGGTATACTGCGGAAACAGATTAAAGGACTGAAAGACCATTCCAAAATGCAGACGCTTTTTGCGAAGTTCCGCATCTTTTTCCGCTCCCGCAGATGCCGCGTCAAACAACGTCTCGCCGTTTACCGTAATGGTTCCACTGTTCGGACGCTCCAAAAAATTCAGACATCGCAAAAGTGTGGTCTTTCCCGATCCGGAGGAACCTATGATGGCAAGTGCCGTGCCTTCCTCCATGGAAAAGCTGACATCCTTTAACACATTCGTTTTGCCGAAATGCTTTTCTATATGTGATACCTCTAAGATTGCCATGTCTTCCTCCTACTTAAAGTAATCCAGCTTGCGCTCAATGTAACCAAACAAAAGCGTCAGAATACCGATAAAAATCAGATAAAATACGCCAGTGTAAAACAGTGGCCAGGTCAGTCCGTCCGACTTCATAAACGCAGCACCGGCAAACGTCAGCTCATATGCCGCAATGATACGAGCCAGGGAAGTATCCTTGACCAGTGTAATGATCTCATTGGACATCGGTGGTACGACACGCTTGATCATCTGAAGCAGTGTGATCTTAAAGAAGATCTGATGCTTTGTCATGCCGAGTACCTGTCCGGCCTCTCTCTGCCCTGCCGGTACACCCTCGATTCCACCGCGGAAAATAACCGAAAAATAGCAGGCATAATTGATCACAAATGCCACAACCGTTGCTGTGATACGTCCGGTTTCATTTCCGCTCCAGACGGTCTTATGCAGCCACAGGCCCGGCCCGTAAAAGATAATGATAAGCTGAAGCATCAGCGGGGTTCCACGGATAATCCAGACAAGGATCTGCACCAGACGCTTAAGAGGTGTAAATTTGCTGAGCAGCCCGAACGCTAAAATCAGTCCGAGCGGCAGTGCAAAAATAAGAGTCAGTATAAAAATTTCAAATGTCGTTGCAAGACCTGACAGCAACGACTGTGTAACTATCCAGAACATAAATCTTTATTTTCCCTCCGGCACAACAACAACCTGTGCATTGTTGCAGTATGCATTGGTACACTCCATGGAAGAAGTTACTTCATCGGTCAGTGTCATTCCATTCCATACCACATCGATATTTTTGGAATCCAGCTCCATCACTTTATTATCCCAGTCAATCTCAACGAAATTCACCTCAACACCAAGTTTTTCACCAACCAGTTTTGCCATATCAGCATCAAAACCGATCCAGTTTCCACTGTCATCCTTGTAATCCATTGGCTCGAAATCAGTTACACCAACAACCAGTGTTCCTTTTCCCTTGATATAATCCACGTCACTGTCTTTTGGGGACTGTTCAAAGGTGGCATCTTTCTGCTCTACAAGTGCTTCCTGAACACCGTAGGTTTCGGCAATTTTTTCCATGCTTCCGTCTTTATAAGAGTCAGCAAACACCTGATTGATATAAGAAGCCAGATCCGATCCTTTCCGGCATCCAACGCCATACTCCTCGGTCGTAAGTTCGTCTGTATGCTTCAGATTCGGATAACTGGTGCCCTCACCAATCATGGCACCTGCCATCAGAAGGTCAATGATCGCTGCATCAGATGTACCGGAAGCAACTTCCATCAGGGCATCTGCCTGGGACGAAACGGAATTGTACTGAAATCCCTTTTCTTTTGCGGCTTCTTCTCCGGCAGATCCTGCCTCTACTGCATATACCATGCTCTTTTCGCTCTTTCCGGTATCTCCTGCTCCTTTGGATGCACCACAGGCAGTCATACCAAGTGTCAGCGCTGCTGCCAGCAATACTGCAAGTTTCTTTTTCATAATGTTCCTCCATTAATTATTAATTCTTCTGTTTACTACATGTTTACCATATTATCATGTTATCATGCTAAAGTAAAGAGGAGTAAATTACAAACCTTCCTGCATTTTTTCCCTGACCATTTTTACCATCTGAATCACCAATGTCGGCACAAATGCCAGCAGCAGAATATACCCATACATCAGCACTCCCATTTCTGCCACATCAAACAGCCTCTCAAAAACCGGAACGCAAAGTACCAGACCCAAAAGAATACATCCACCCAAAAATGCTCCCATGCTGTACTTGTTGGACCCAAGTCCAACCCGTGCCATGGACTTTTTGCTCCTGCAGTTAAACCCATGAAACAGGCGTGCCAGTGTCAGCGTTGCAAAAGCCATCGTTGCGGCAAGCGCGGTACTCTGCTGCAGCCCTATATAATAAGAAGTCATGACCGGACACGCAATCAACGCTCCCTCTGCCACAATTTTCCCCAGAAACGAACCGGTCAGTATTCCGGCAGAAGGATCCCTTGGTTTTTCCTCTAAAAGTGCTGCATCTGCCGGCTCCATGCCAATCGCAATTGCCGGAAGCGAATCCGTCAGCAAATTGATAAAAAGCAGATGCACCGGTGCAAACGGAACCGGAAGTCCTGCAAGTGAAGTATACAGTACCGCCAGAATCGCTGCCATATTGCCGGACAGCAAAAACAAAATAGCATTCTTTATATTCCGGTATACATTTCTTCCATTCACCACCGCCTGAATGATGGTCGCAAAATTATCATCTAAAAGAATCATGTCTGCCGCATCTTTTGCCACTTCTGTTCCTGTAATCCCCATTGCCACTCCGATATCTGCGCGTTTTAATGCCGGTGCATCGTTGACACCATCCCCCGTCATGGAAACAATCCGTCCTTTTTTCTGCCATGCCTTTACAATTCTTATCTTATGTTCCGGCGAAACTCTGGCATATACACAGATTTTTTCCAGTTTTTCCTGCAATTCCTTCTCACTCATGGCATCTAACTCCCTTCCAGTCACAGCCAGATCCCCTTCCTGATAAATTCCAAGCTGTTTTGCAATCGCACGCGCGGTAATTTTGTGATCCCCTGTAATCATGACCGTGCGGATTCCTGCTCTCTTTGCATCGGCAACCGCCTGAATGGCTTCCGGTCTTGGCGGATCCATCATGGCAATCAGCCCGAGAAAGATCAGATTTTCTTCGCTTTCTATGGTCAGCGGTCCTTCACTCTCTTTATACGCAAATGCCAGCACACGCAGTCCCTGCCCGGAAAATTCCGCAATCTTTTTTTTGATTTTTTCTGTCTCCGTCGGATCAAGTGGAACAATTCCGGTACTTTTCCGGACAAAATCACAGCGTTCCAGCAATACATCCGGTGCCCCTTTGGTCAGAATGGTTCCGACCCCGTGCAGGCAATATCTTGTGCTCATCCGTTTCCGCTCAGAATCAAACGGAACCTCTTCGAGACGTTTCATACAGCTTCGAAGCATTTCTTCCCGGTAACCGCCTTCACCCATCATTCCCCCTTTCGGTGCGGGAATTTTACGAAACATTTCCAACAGGGCATATTCGGTCGGATCTCCGATTCCTTTTCCGTTCTCCAATGTTGCATCATTGCTAAGCACCGCATCATATACCAGATATCTGTGCAGCTGCTCTTCCATGGAAAGCTGTCCGGGCAGATATTCCCTGTCGTCCACATAAACTTTCTGCACGGTCATCTTATTCTGTGTCAGCGTTCCGGTTTTATCCGAACAGATCACCGATACACACCCAAGGCTCTCCACTGCCTTCAGCTTTCTGACGATGGCATTTTCCTTTACCATCTTCTGTGTTCCCATCGCCTGCACAATGGTCACGATTGAACTGAGTGCTTCCGGAATGGCGGCTACCGCAAGTGCAACCGCAAACATCAATGCATCCAGAAGCGGCATTTTACGGTATAAACATAACCCCAGTACCACTGCTGAAATTCCCATAACCAGAACTGCCAGCTTTCTGCTGAACTGATCCAGACTCACCTGTAATGGTGTCTTACGGTCCCGGATATCATTCATCATCCCGGCAATCTTTCCGATCTCTGTATGCATCCCTGTTCCTGTAACCAGAACCTGTGCGCGTCCATAAGTGACCAGGCTTCCGGAATATACCATGTTTCTGCGGTCTGCCAGTGGCAGATCCTCCGGCAGACTGCCTTGTGTCTTTTCTACATTGGTGGATTCTCCGGTCAGCGCACTCTCATTGACCTGCAGGGAATAATTATCCAGAATCCTTCCATCTGCCACAACCATGTCACCAGCTTCCAGTTCCACAAGATCTCCAGGAACCAGTTCCCTCGAAGGGATCTCTTTCTTTTTCCCTTCCCGGATGACTTTTGCACACGGTGCAGACAGATTTTTCAGACTGTCCAGTGATTTTTCCGCTTTCTGGTGCTGCACCGTTCCCAAAACTGCATTCATCACCAGGACAACTGCAATTACAATCGTACTCTCTACATTTCCGGAAAACATGGAAATAAGCGCGGCGATCAGCAAAATGACAATGAGTAAATCTGCAAACTGTGACAAAAAGACCTTCAGAAGCCCGGGTCTTTTTCCCTCTTCCAGTATATTTTCCCCACATGTTTCCCGGATTTTTTGCACCTGCTTTTCGGATAATCCCTGCTCCGTAGTAGAAAATACGTCTCTTAGCTGCTCTTTGGAATACTTCCAGTATTTTTTCATGGCATGCCCTCCCTGTGTTGTGGTACAAAAAAAGAAACGGGACTTTTTTGCACCAGAATAATGCAATAAAAAGTCTCGTTTCTTCGTGTACAGCCCGGTTCCAGCTTTCCTGTAACGTGATGACGGCCTGCACAACACCCGGACACACCGGATGCAAACTACTCCCTGTTTATTATCTTTTTGTATTTTACCCATATCCTCTTTCATTTGTCAACTGCTTTGTTTCTTTTTTCACCACATTGCACAAAATATTTGTTTCTTTAAGCATTATATAGTATAATAAATCCAAAGATTAACTTACATCAGGGATTTACATGATAGAATAGGAGACACGCTTATGATGCTTACACTCATTCCTTTTTTTGACCGGAATATGTCCGTTAGTGCTTATTCTCTGTTTACCAGAAAAAATAACTTTCTTATGAACCCAAGCCTTCTTGGTTCCAGACAGTTTGACGGGGCTGCCTATGTAGACGGACTGGAACTGATTCAGGAGCTCGGAACCACCACACTCTCCGGAGGAAAACCGATTTTTGTATCTTTAAATAATATCTCTATTTTCAGCAGTCTGGAGTCCCAGTGCAAAAATACAAACCATGCACCGATTCTCCTGATTGACCAGACATTTCCTCCGGTATCCATGTATACAGACCGCATCCGCGAACTGCGCGAATTCGGATATCATTTTGCAATCCGTAATCTTCCTGTTCACTGCTACGAAGACTACGCACCGATTCTGTCACAGATGGACTACATTCTGATTGACTGCCAGAAAATAGATGCCGTCAAGGCTTCTTTCTATTTCCGCAAACTGTATCCGGATATCTGTATCTGTGCCAGCAACATTCCGGACACGGAAACATTCGGAAAACTCAGTCCTGCAGAAACAATTTCTTTATTTGAAGGAACCTTTTTCCGTATGCCGGTCACACGCGGTGAACATAAAGTATCGCCCCTGAAGATCAATTACATTTCGCTTCTGAATCTGATTGAAGAAGATGATTTTGACCTGACCAAAGCGGCTGATATTATCAGTCAGGACACGGCTCTTATCATCTCTTTGCTTCGGCTGGCAAATACACGCTCCTTTAATTCCGAAATCACTTCCGTGCGGGTTGCTGTCTCAATGCTGGGGCAGAAGGATCTGACGCGCTGGATTCAGACAACCGTCATTGAGAAACTGTGTTCTGACAAGCCGAATGAACTGATGCGCCTTTCCCTGCTGCGTGCCAAGTTTGCAGAAAATCTTGCACCGGTCTTTGGCATGGCAATGCGTTCCCAGGAACTGTTTCTGACCGGTCTTTTCTCGATTCTGGATATTATTCTGGATTGTTCCATGGAAGAAGCTCTCTCCATGGTGCGTGTATCGGGCAAGATCCGCACCGCCCTTCTGGAACATACCGGTTCCCTGGCAGAAGTGCTTCACTTTATTGTAAAATACGAATCGGCAGAATGGCAGGAAGTTTCCCGCCAGCTGGTGCTTAAAAACATCGAAATTCCGGATGTTTCCCATGCATGGGTTTCTTCCCTGCAATGGTATGCAAAACTGATTGCCATGAATGAATAATGTCAGATAAAAAAAGGATGCACAAAACGTGCATCCTCTTTTATTGTTTTATTGTCTTCCGCTGGTTCCTTTCAGACGTGCCATCGCACGGGAAAGAGAAGCTCTTGAGTGGTAATACTCACGGATACTCTGCTTCTGGCGCATCTGCTCCTCTGCACGCTCTTTTGCTTCGCGGGCTCTTGCCACATCGATTTCCTCCGGACGCTCTGCAGTCTCCACGAGAAGTGTCACACGGTTATTGACGATCTCGACAAATCCCATTCCGACTACTGCATATTCCCAGTTATCCGTGCCTTCCGGCTGAAACCTCATCTCGCCCTCATCAATGGCAATGACCATATCCTCATGATGGGCCAGAATTTCTTTCTGCCCATCATATTCCGGAACGATCAGAGAACGGCATCTTCCGGAAAAGAACACACGGTTCGCAGATATAATTTTTAAATAGAATGTATTGCCTGCCATAATGATCTCCGTTCTTTATGCTATGCGTTCTGCTCCATCTGCTCTGCTTTCTTCCTGACATCTTCGATGGTTCCTGCATTGAAGAATGCATTCTCCGGATATTCATCCATCTCACCATCTAAAATTGCTTTAAAGCCACGAATTGTTTCTTTCAACGGAACATATACACCCTTGATACCGGTGAAGTTCTCTGCTACATGGAACGGCTGTGACAGGAACTTCTGAATCTTTCTTGCACGGTATACCAGGACTTTATCTTCATCTGCCAGCTCTTCCATACCAAGAATTGCAATGATATCCTGCAATTCCTTATACTTCTGAAGGATCTCCTGCACTTTACGTGCAACTTCATAATGCTCCTCCCCAACAATATCCGGCTCAAGGATACGGGAAGAGGACTCCAGAGGATCTACAGCCGGATAAATACCCTGCTCAACGATCTTTCTGGAAAGTACGGTTGTTGCATCCAGATGTGCGAATGTCGTGGCTGGTGCCGGGTCTGTCAGGTCATCGGCCGGTACATATACGGCCTGTACGGAAGTGATAGATCCGTTCTTTGTAGAAGCGATCCTCTCCTGTAATTCACCCATCTCCGTAGCCAGTGTCGGCTGATAACCTACGGCTGACGGCATACGTCCGAGCAGCGCAGATACCTCAGATCCGGCCTGTGTGAAACGGAAAATGTTATCGATGAAGAGAAGCACATTTTTATGCTGCTCATCACGGAAATACTCAGCCATGGTAAGTCCGGTCTCAGCGACACGCATACGAGCCCCTGGTGGCTCATTCATCTGTCCAAACACTAAGGCTGTTTTTTCAAGTACACCGGATTCGCCCATTTCAGTCCACAGATCATTTCCTTCACGGGAACGCTCTCCGACACCGGTGAAAATGGAATATCCACCGTGCTCTGTTGCAATATTACTGATCAGCTCCTGGATCAATACGGTTTTCCCTACACCGGCACCACCGAACAGACCAATCTTACCACCCTTTGCATATGGGGCAAGTAAGTCGATGACCTTGATACCAGTCTCTAAGATTTCCTCTGCAGGGTTCTGATCTTCAAATGCTGGCGGCTCTCTGTGGATCACCCACTTTGGAGCATCCCCGATCGGCTTTCCGTCATCAATTGTTTCTCCTAATACGTTGAACAGACGTCCCAGTGTTGCCTCACCAACTGGTGTCTTGATACCGCTTCCGGTTGCAATGACTTCCATATCACGGTGAAGTCCTTCACTGGCTGCAAGCATAATACAGCGTACCGTATTATTTCCTATATGCTGTGCAACCTCCATGATACATTTTTTGTCACCATTTTGTACTTCCAGAGCGTCTCTGATTGCAGGCAATTCTTCGTCTTCAAATTCAACGTCCACAACAGGTCCCATAACCTGTATGATTTTTCCTGTTTTCATCCTAGGCCTCCATTATCTCTTTTTCTTGCGCTTCTGGGATTTTGCTCCCGCAATTACCTCTGTGATCTCCTGGGTAATCGCTGCCTGTCTGGCACGGTTATACATGATATCCAGCTCATGAAGCATATCCTTTGCGCTGTTGGTTGCTGCCTCCATCGCCATCATACGGGCATTCTGCTCGCAGGAGAAGGATTCTACCAGCGCACCATAAACAAATCCTACCACATAGTCCGGAACAATACGATTCATCACTGCATCTGCCGATGGACGCAGGGCAAGCTCCTCACGTCTGACATCCAGCGGAATCTCCACGTTGTGGAAATCTGCTTTTTTCAGTGGAAGCAGCTGCAGGATTTCTGCTTCTTCCTGCATCGCATTGACCATTGAGGTATAAATGATATAGATTTCATCAAAATCTCCCTGACGGTAACCTTCGAGAAGTTCCTCAGAGATATTTCGTGCACGGTTCAATGTCGGATTCTGAATCGTATAATGGAACTGTTTGTTGATCTCAATTCCACGTTCTTCAAAATAATGTCTTCCGACTTCACCAAGCACATACAGCTGACGTTTCGGGTGTTTTGCAAGTTCTTCTTCCGCAATCTTTAAAATATTGTGGTTGTAAGATCCTGCCAGTCCCTTATCTGCCGTAACTACCATATAAGCGATCCGTTTTTCTTCTTCCGGAATCTCATCTGTGGACCTAAAATAAATACTGTCCAGATCCGGCAAATGCCGCAGAATACGGCTCATCTCAGATTGCAGGGTAAAGAAATACGGTTCTGTGTCCGTCAGCATTTTTTTAGATTTCTTTAATTTCGAAGAAGAAATCATGTACATTGCATTTGTAATCTTTAATGTATCATTGATACTCTTCATTCGATCCTGAATTTCTTTTGCATTTGCCATCGTAACACCTGCTTACTGTTCTGCTGCGAACTCTGCTGCAGCATCTTTGATTTTCTGTCTCAGTTCATCGGATAAAGCTTTTGTCTGCTCAATTTCTTTTCCGATCTCCGGATGTTTCAGATCCATGAAATCCAGAATATCTTTCTGATACTGTTTTACCTGTCTGGTAGGTATCTTATCGAATACACCGTCCGTTGCCATGCACAGGGTTAATACCTGCTCATGCATGGAAAGCGGATGACTCAGCGGCTGCTTCAACAGCTCCATCAGAGCTTTTCCGTGCTGCAGCTGTGCTTTTGTTGCATCATCCAGATCAGAAGCAAACTGTGTGAACACTTCCATCTCACGGTACTGTGCCAGATCGATACGGATACTACCGGATGCTTTCTTCATTGCCTTTGTCTGGGCTGCACCACCGACTCGGGATACGGAAAGTCCTACATTTACGGCTGGTCTCATACCTGCGTTGAACAGGTTGCTCTCGAGGAAGATCTGACCATCGGTAATGGAAATAACGTTGGTAGGAATATATGCGGAAACATCACCAGCCTGTGTTTCAATAATCGGCAGTGCGGTGATGGAACCGCCACCTAACTTGTCACTCAGATGACTGGAACGCTCAAGCAGTCTGGAGTGTAAGTAGAATACATCACCAGGATAAGCCTCACGTCCCGGGGAACGCTCAAGCAGAAGGGAAATTGCACGGTATGCAACCGCATGCTTGGACAGATCATCATATACAATGAGAACATCCTTGCCCTTGTGCATAAAATATTCTGCCATGGCAGTTCCTGCATATGGAGCTATGTACTGTAAAGATGCCGGATCACTGGCTGTAGAAGATACTACGATGGAATAATCCATGGCATCATGTTTCTTTAATGTATTTACAATCTTTGCAACGGTAGATGCCTTCTGACCAATGGCAACGTAAATACAGATTACATCTTTGCCTCTCTGGTTGATAATGGTATCTGTTGCAATGGATGTCTTACCGGTCTGACGGTCACCAATGATCAACTCACGCTGTCCACGTCCGATTGGGAACATGGAATCGATGGAAAGAATACCTGTTTCCATTGGTGTATCTACACTTTGTCTGTCAATAATACCAGGAGCTTCCTGCTCGATCGGACGATAATCATCCTCTTTTACATCACCGTTTCCATCGATCGGCTCACCGAGTGCATTGATTACTCTGCCCACAAATGCATCACCGACTGGAATACCGGCTTTCTTCTTGGTACGAACCACTTTGGTTCCTTCTTTGATTCCGGTGTCACGACCAAAAAGAATAATACCGATTTCATTTTGTCTGACATCCTGAACCATTCCTTTGACTCCGTTTTCAAAGGCTACGATCTCACCGTACATTGCATGATCAATTCCGTATACGGTAACGATTCCATCACCGACCCAGATGACCTCACCTGTCTCACGGCTTTCCTCATCCCAATTGATATTTTCGATCTCACCCTGAATAATGGAGATAATATCTGTTGCACTAATAGCGCCCAAAGGGGTCACCTCCCTGTAAGTTTTCTTTCTAACTGACGCAGACGTCCTTCATAACTATGGTCAAACTCTTTGTATCCAACCTTAACGACATAGCCACCAATCAGTGACTCGTCTATGCTCTGCGTCAGGGTAATTTCACTATCCGGATAATTTTTATCCAGAATTGCTTTTGCCTCTTTCTCCTCAGCTTTGCTTGGAGCCTCGGCATAAACCAGGTCCGCACGAACCACGTGATGCATCTGATCCCAGTATCTATAATAATATTGGAAAATGTCCTGCATCTCGTCCATGTTGCCAATCCGGCACATGATCTTCATGTAACGAACCAGCACGTCCTCTGTCGTTTCCAGTGCAAATACCTGATCAATAATTTCGTACTTTTTTGCTGCCGGTACGACCGGGCTCGTCAGAACTTTCTGCAGTTGCGGTGTCGTAAAGAAAAGTTTTTCCGCTTTTTCGACATCCTCTCTGCTGACAGACAGCCGGTATAATACCTTGGCACTATTTACTGCTGCCTGCGTCATGTGCTTCACCCGTCTTCATAATCTTCTTAGCAGCCAGCAAAGCAAGTTCTGCGATTTTTGCCTGAGCATCTCTGGTTGCCTTTTCCTGCTCATTTGCAATATCACTCTTTGCTTTTTCAAGCATATGATCTGCTTCTGCCCTGGTTGCTTCCATTTTACTGTTATATTCTTCCTGTGCACGTGTCTTTGCATCGAGAATGATCTGATCTGCCTTTTCTTTGGCACCCTTTAACTGGTTCTCATACTCACTCTTCATCTGCGCTGCATCGTCCTGCTGTTTTTGGGCATCCTCGAACTGTTTGTTGATCATGTCCTCTCTCTCATGAATGATATTCATGACCGGCTGAAACAAAAACTTACGAAAGATTGCATATAAAACAAGCAGATTTACGATCGTCCACAAGATATCCCATGGATTTAAACTCAGCATAGTTTACTGCTCCTTTCTTAATGTAATAATTACGCAGGTAATCATTATTTTAAGAAAAGAATGATAAGTAATGCAATAACGAAACCGTAAATAGCGGTTGCCTCGGCAAGTGCACAACCAAGAAGTAATGCTTTGGAAATCTTACCTTCTGCTTCCGGCTGTCTTGCGATAGCGTCTACTGCAGAACCTGTTGCCTTACCGATTCCAAGACCTGCTCCGATACCTGTTAATACTGCTACTCCTGCTCCGATTGCTACAAATAATGATGCTGACATAATGTTTTCTCCTTTTCTTTTCTCAGTTAATTAGTGTGTTACTCCGTTGCTTCCTTGATGAACAAGCCTGTAAGGAATACAAATACGTATGCCTGAATCAGTCCGTCAAAAATATCAAAGTAACAACTGAATATTGCTGGAAGTACGGGTGGAACCACCATCTTCAGTAACTCCATAATAACGAAGGAACCAAGTACGTTTCCAAACAATCGCATACAAAGTGATAATGGTTTGATGAATATCTCAAGAATGTTAATTGGAAGAACTACAGGCATTGGTTCCGCAAAGCTCTTTAACCAGCCTTTGGTTCCTTTCTTTCTCACTCCTGCTGCTTCAATTAAGATGATACTCATCAATGCAAGCGCTACCGTGACATTCATGTCTTTTGTCGGTGGCTTGAAGCCTAATAGGCCGATGAGGTTGGCAATTCCTATGTAGATGGCAACTGCTGCCAGGTACGGAATGTACGCTTTACCGTTTTCTCCTATCGTGTCCTCAAAGAATCCATACAGTTTTGAAACAGCAAGTTCAAGTACTACCTGCTTACGGCTTGGATTCTCAACTCTGAGTCCTCTGACAAGGATCAGACACAAAAGAAGAATGACCGCCATGATGATCCATGTAACAACAACCGATTCATAGATCGGAATGCCACCAAACAGCGGGATTGTAAAGACGGTATCGCAATTCAGCTCCTCCATCAGATTCTTTACCAACGCATCCAACAGTCTCACTTCCTTTCTTAACTTTTGAATCAAAAGCTATTATATTTGTCATATTGTAAAAAGTAAAACGTTTTTTTTATATAAACTATATGTCATATTTGTATATTTCTCATATGGTCATACACTTTATATATAAAAAGAGGCGTCGTACATACATTACGACGCCTTTGCTCTACCCACTGTGGTATTCTACCCCTTTCTTCCAAAAAATGCAAGCACAAAAAAACTAATTTTCGGCAAAGAACTCCGAAAGAACTTCTTTCAGCGTATTTGCAGACTCATGCAGTTTGGAAACTTCCTCCTGATCCAGATCGATTGGGACCTTGGTTTCATAGCCATCGCGGCCAACGATACACGGCAGACTTAACACCACGTCTGAGATTCCATACTCTCCGTGCAGCATGGTCGAAATCGGCAGAATTGATTTTTCATCTCTTATGATTGCTTCGCAGATGCGCTTAACTGACATGGCAATTCCATAATATGTGGCTCCTTTTTTGGAAATAATCTCATAGGCACTCTGTTTTACCTCCGCGGCGATACGTTCCGTTGCTTCCATATGATTATAGTGCCCCCGCATCTCACAGAAATTGTCCAGCGGTATTCCGGATATATTCGCACTGCTCCATGCCGCAATCTCACTGTCCCCGTGTTCTCCCACGATAAAAGCATGTACACTTCTGCTGTCCACTCCCAGATGCTGTCCCAGATGATACTTCAGTCTGGCAGAATCCAGCACAGTTCCGGAACCAATTACCCGTTTTTCCGGATAACCGGACAGTTTCTGCGCCGTGTAAGTCAGAATATCTACCGGATTTGCAACAATCAGAAGAATTCCTTCAAAATCTCTTTTTGTAATTTCCGGAATAATCGACTGGAAAATTGCAATGTTTTTGTTTACCAGATCCAGCCGTGTTTCGTCCGGCTTCTGATTTGCACCTGCTGTAATTACAATAATGGCTGCATCCGCAATATCATCATAATCTCCGGCATAAATCTGCATCGGTCTTCCAAACGGAATTCCGTGTACGATATCTTCGGCTTCCCCTTCTGCTTTCTGATGGTTTGCATCCAAAAGCACCATCTCGGTAAATAATCCGCTCTGCATCAGGGCGAATGCAGATGCAGAACCGACAAATCCACATCCGATAATTGCTACTTTTCCTGATTTTAATTTACTCATATGGTTACCTCCTTCCAGGCACAAAAATTCTCTACAATATAGTCTGCCTCTTTTCCGTCATCATTTTTCGGGGAAATATTGGAATTTACATAAAACACCGGCATTCCGACACCTTTTGCACCACCGACATCACAACGGCTGTCATTCCCGATATACAGGGAATGTGACACATCCAGCTTATGCCGCTCCAACAATATATGAAAGAAACGTTTATCCGGTTTTTTCGTGTGATAATCCGAAGAAATCAAAATATCATCAAAATATTTTGTAATGCCTAAAACATTCATTTCATATGCGGTAAAAATGCGCTGGGCATTCGATAACAGATATACTTTTTTGTCCATTTTTTTCAGACTGGCAAGCATCTGCTGTGTCCCCGGATACAAACGGACATAATCGGTAGACAGTGCACGGAAAAACTGTCCGGTATGTATGGCAAGGGTCTTATCGGCCACGATCCCTTTTTCCTGATACAGTTTTTCAAACACTTCCCCGATCTCAATCTCCGGAGATGCCTCATGCGTATAATGCCTGTCCTCTTCCAGCGTCTTTTTCAACGCGCGCTCACAGTCGCTGACAAGTGCCGCATAGCGCTTCTGCAATTCCTTCGGTTCATAAATAGCCCCGTAATATCCAAAAAACAATGCCAGTTTCTCCCACAGTTTTGGAAAATCTTCCTCTGTGTGGATATCCACCAGTGTCCCGTACAGATCAAACACATAATTGTCGTACTGCACCGGCAACACGGCTTCCTGCAAATATTCTCCCATGTTAATTTCTCCCTTTTATGATCTTTTACGTGCAAATTATACCAGATTTTCCCTGTACCTGTAAGTGGTAGCTACAACATTTTTCTGCGAAGTTTTTCCAGTATCTTCCGCTCACTGCGCGATACGGATACCTGATTTTTCCCCATGCGCTTTGCTGTTTCTGCCTGGGAAAGATTGTCCATATAGCGAAATTTTATCAGCTGTGCTTCTTCCTCCGGCAGCTGGTCGATCGCCTGTTTCAATGCAATATGATTCAGAAGCGGAGTTTCAAACCGGTGATTATCCTCCAGCTTTTCTTCCAAAGTCAGCACTTTTCCGTCATTTTCCGTCACCGGTCGTGAAAAAGAATCCACCTCTCTTCCTGCTTCCATTGCCACCACCAGATCTTCAATGGCAATTCCTGTCTTTTCCGCCAGTTCCTGCAATGTCGGCTCCTTATTTTGTGTCTTTTTCATTTGTTCTCTGACAATTGCTATTTTTCTTGCATGTTCTTTCATCTGGCGACTCGTATGAATCATACCGTCATCCCGTAAAAATCTCCGGATTTCCCCCATAATAAGCGGAACCGCATAGGTAGAAAAAGAGTAGGATAGCGAAGTGTCAAACCGGTCGATCGCCTTGATCAGACCAATCACTCCGATCTGTGTCAGATCCTGCAAATCGGTTCCCCGGTTTGCAAATCGTTTCGCCACCATATAAACCAGCCCCATATTCTCGGTTATCATCTGCTGCCTGATCTTCCGGTCTCCCTGCTGCGCCCTCTGGATGTTCTGTCGTCCATTTTCCTCTTTTGCCGGTATCTTACTGCTCACGTTCCCTTTCTATGTATTTCCACATAACCACACGTGTTCCTTCTCCTTTTTTTGACCGTACCTCAATCCGATCCATAAATGCCTCCATAAAGGAAAAGCCCATACCGGAACGTTCCAATTCCGGTTTTGTAGTAAAAAAAGGCTGCAATGCCTGTTCAAGATCTTCAATTCCGACTCCGTGATCTTCCACCGTTACCACCAATTGCTGACCGTTTTGGTCACAGGTCAGTTCCACCTGTTTCGTTTCATCTTCGTATCCATGGATAATGGCATTTGTCACAGCCTCACTCACTGCTGTCTTTACATCTGCAATCTGCTCCAGCGTCGGATTCATATTTGTCATAAATGCGGTCACAACCATGCGTGCCAATCCCTCATTTACGGATTTTGCATCAAAATGAACCTGCATATGATTTTCCTGCACCATTTTATTTTTCCTCCTCTTCCAATGAAATAATCTGAAACAACCCGGATTTTTCAAATATTTTATACACCCGTTCTCCCAGATTTACCGCTGTCACTTTTCCTGCATGCATGTCCATCGTCTTTTTTCTTCCTATTAATATACCGATTCCGGAACTGTCCATAAAATCAGTCCCCGCAAAATCAAATACAATCCTGTGAACATGCCAGCTTTCCGCCAACAGATCTATTTCCCTGCTCATATTGCCTGCCACATGATGATCCACCTCCCGCGGCATCGGCACAATCATGCAGTCCGCTTCCTTTCGATATGCTGCTTCCATATAAAACCTCTTCCTTTCCCTTACTTCTTTATAAATAAGCAAAAAAAGACACCGACAGTAACCTGTACTGTAGTGTCTTTTGTAATGCAATGTGTTCCTTTTTATTCCTGTGCGTCTACATAATTCTGTGACGTTCTCGCCCGCTCCGTATCCGGATAATTTTCAATTACATACTGATAATACGGTTTTGCAGATTTCAGGTCCCCGTTTTTCCGGTAGGACTGTGCCAGATAATAGGCAGCTGATCCGTCCTGGAAATCTTCCTGCTCATCCGTAATCTGTTTTAATGTATCGATGGCGTCCTTATACTTTCCACGGGAGTACAAACTATAGCCTTCCTTGTAAAGCTGATTCAGATACTTATCCTGTACCTCCCCATTGATATCATCATATATGGTTTTAGCTTTGTCGGACAGATACTTCGTCTTTACTTTATCCAGTGTCTTTCCCGCAGTCGTCACATCCTTTGATCCATAATAGGAAACACATGCCTGCAGGAGATTTTCATAAGTGGATATCTGAACCTTGACCTTTTCGTTGTTGGTCGTCTGCTCTTCCAGCTGATTTTTCAGATCCTCCACCTGTCCTTCCAGATCTTTGATTGTCTGTCCATTCGTGGAAATGGTATCACTCGCTTCAACCAGTTTTCTCTGTGCATCTTCTTTTGCCTTGTTGCGAACGCTCGGCACGATCAGAAACGCGGTAATCGCAGTACCCACAATCAGTCCGATCACAATATATACCAGTGTTGCCCCAATCGAAGATTCCTTAAACCGCTTCGGCATGATAATGGTCTCATTTCCACTTTGATAAGAAATCAGATCATCATCCTTCGGCTTTTTGGAAGGACTTTTTTCCTTCAGTCTTGCATTCACTTCGCGCAGATAACGCAGGGTGGTTGTATTATTTGTATCAATCTTTCCCGCATTGCGCAAAGTTTTTTTTGCCAGTTCCAGCTTATTGTCCTGCAGATAAAGAAGCGCCAGCAGCTGATGTGCCTTGACAAGCTTCGGATTCAGCGAAAGTACCTTTTTCAGCTGGATAATTGCCAGATCCCGACTGTCCTGCTTGCAATAGTGCAATGCCTGGTTATATTTTTTAATCGTCTGATTTACGGAATCCAATCTTCCCCGGTCCTGCTGGATCTCATCAAGATAATGACTGGCAAGATTGTCCTTCGGCTGATAACTGCGGCTGATCACCCATTCACTTAAGGCATCTACCACTTCTCCTGTCTCGCAATAAATCAATCCCAGAAGATTTCGTGCATCAATATTATATTTATTAAACTTCAGACTGTTTTTCAGGCTGACAATCGCTCCGGAAAGATTTCTCACGCCCGCCTGTTCCAGCCCCAGATTATAATATGCGTTGGAAATGTGACGCACTTTCAAAAATACGGAAAGATCTGCCCCGCAATTCGGGCAGCGCTTTGCATTTCCAACCTCCTGTCCACATTTATAACAAATCATTTCTTCCTCTTTTTCATTACTGTCCTAACTGCTGACCATTCTGACGTACATCACGCAATATTTCGGTAATAATATCCGTTACATCTGTCAGATCATGGTTATAAATTGCAGCCTCGGCTTCTTCTACTTCCAGACTCGGCTGAAAATTCTTCAGCTCTTTTTCAAAATTAATCATTTCTCCTGCTCCTTTTTGCGATATACAGGTTCTGCGTTCCCATGTATCTTAATTATAATATAATGCATTGGATATGCAAGTAAATTTATTCGCATTATTTCTCGGAAATATTACAGGAACTGCATCTGTTTACTTGAGAGAGATCATCACAACCCCTTCTTTTTTCTTCTGGAAACAAACGGACTCCTGCAGTTCTTTTACGGTAAGCGTCTGCTGGTCAATGGTTACAACACATCCGGAATACACTTTGCGTACGACACTGATCTTTGCATTTTCCCCGCGTTTGACCAGTTCTTCCAGACGATCTACCGCTTTTTGGCTTTCAGCAATATCTGCCTGCGTTTTCATTTTGGCACGAAGAAGCTCAGTTCTGCGCGGATCTTTCGATACATCAATTCCTTTTTGCGCAGCCACCAGTTCAAACTGTTTCAGCCCAGTGGTAATCTTCTTGATCACTTCCCCATTTTCTTCAATGGATTTCTGCAGATCCGACAGTTCCTGCCGCATCTGCGCACTGACTCCGACATGCACCTGTGTCTTTACTTCCGTGGAATTTCCGATTACATTCACATCCATTCCACTGATTGCGTAGGCATATCCGCCAATGATACTTCCCTTTTTTCCGGTTACATAAATATGATCAAAACTGATCATATGACTGTCTAATGCATAAGTCACTTCAATAAAGCCATCGGCTTTCACCTTACAGTATTCGAAAAATTTTGCGTGGATATTCCCACCTGCACGAATACTGGTCTTGTTTCCACCGAGAACACCGCTTCGCAGGACAATATCTTTTCCCGCTTCAATCACACAGTTCTCGCAGATACCGTCTACCGTGAGACTTCCACTCGTACTTACCTTTGCCCCCGGTTTGATTCCACCGTGGATTATAACATCTCCGTGATATTCCACATTTCCTGTACCGATTCCCACATCACCGGGAATTTCATAAACTGCGGATATCCGGATCTTTCCGTTTGACATTTCAATCTTTCCAGACAGGTCTGCAATATAAGTACTTCCGTCTTCTGTACAGTGAAATCCTTTTCCGCGGAGTGGCTGCAATGGCTTGCCACGGACTGCCAGTATCGGCTTTCCCGAAACATTCATCCCGTTTACCGCCTCGGTTGGTGGATAGTAGGTGGCAATTGTCTGACCTTCTTTTACCATCTCCACTGTACGGATGCTCCAGTAATCTATGGAACCATCCTCCTTGACCTTTGGTTTTCCATCCACATCCGGATTGAAATGAAGTTCATAGCGGCCGTTTTCTGCATTGACCGGTGGCTGTCCTTTTGCAATACATACATCTCTCATGTACACTCCGCCATCGATCATCTCCTGGATCGCCGCTTCGTCAATTCCATTGGTTACCCGCTGGGTGCGGATATACCGCACCAGCTCTGATAATGTGTATCCCTCTCCGGCCTCCGGCGGCTGCAATGTCAAATATGCTTCCATACTATCCTGTGAAATCCGGACAACCGCACCTCTCATTGAAATATCTTCCATGGCATTTTCCCCTCTCTGCTATAGAAATCCGAAACCATTTATTTCATTTGTGCCAGCCGCGCTTCTACCTGAGCCATCATCTGCTCATACTTTGCCAGCTTGTCTTTCTCTTCCTGTACCTTTTCTGGTTTTGCGTTATTTAAGAATTTTTCATTGGAAAGCATGCCCTTAGAACGTGCAAGTTCCTTCGTCAGCTTATCTTTTTCTTTATGCAAACGCTCTTTTTCTTTTTCAAAATCTACCAGATCCTCCAGTGGCAGATAAAGAACTGCTCCCGGAATCACAACGGAAACCGCATCCTCACTGATACCGTTTTTGTCTGCCTGTACTATAATCTCGCTGGTAGAAGCAAGATTTACATATACTTCCTTATTTTCTTCAAAAACAGTGCGAAGCCCTGCATCCTCAGATGTAATATAAAGCTTTGCCTTTCTTGATGGCGGAACATCCATTTCTATGCGGACATTACGGATTCCCTTAACGAGATCCTTACAGTGCTCAATGGCTGCTTCCTCTGCCGGGAAGTTCCACTCTTCTTTGTACTCCGGCCACTTGGAGAGCATAATCGTCTCTTCCTCTGACTGTAATGTACAGAAGATTTCTTCCGTGATAAATGGCATATACGGATGTAACAGTTTCAATGCCTCGGTCAGTACGGTCTTTAAGGTCCACAGTGCTGCATTGGCAGATACCGAATCTTCATCCTTTTTATAGGTACGGACTTTTGCGATCTCAATGTACCAGTCACAGAACTCATCCCAGATAAAATCGTATACTTTCTGTACGGCAATTCCGAGTTCAAATTTATCCATATTTTCTGTGGCATCTTTTGCAAGGGTATTCACCTTGGAAAGAATCCACTTGTCTGCTGCATGTAACTCATCCTTTGACGGCGTATGGAGTTCAAATCCATCCAGATTCATCATGATAAAACGGGATGCATTCCATACTTTATTGGCGAAGTTACGGGATGCCTCCACACGCTCCCAGTAGAACCGCATGTCATTTCCCGGTGCATTTCCGGTAATCAGTGTCAGACGAAGTGCATCTGCGCCATACTTGTCAATGACTTCCAGTGGATCAATACCATTGCCCAGTGATTTACTCATCTTGCGTCCCTGGGAGTCACGTACCAGTCCGTGGAACAGTACGGTATGGAACGGTGCCTTACCCATCTGCTCATATCCGGAGAAAATCATACGGATAACCCAGAAGAAAATAATATCGTATCCGGTTACCAGCACATCGTTCGGATAGAAATAATCCAGATCCTCGGTCTTTTCCGGCCAGCCTAACGTAGAGAATGGCCACAGTGCAGAAGAAAACCAGGTATCAAGCGTATCCGGATCCTGTGTCATATGTGTACATCCGCACTTCGGACACTTGCCAGGATTTTCGATGGATACTACCATCTCGCCACAGTCATCGCAGTACCATGCCGGAATGCGGTGTCCCCACCACAGCTGACGGCTGATACACCAGTCACGGATGTTGTCGGTCCAGTTAAAGTAGGTCTTGTCCATACGCTTTGGAAGAAGTTTGATATCTCCGTTCTTCACACCTTCCACAGCCGGCTTGATCATCTCATCCATCTTTACAAACCACTGCTGCTTGATCATCGGCTCAACCGTTGTATGACAGCGGTCATGCACACCGACATTGTGGGAATGTGGAACAACTTTTACCAGAAGTCCCTCTTTCTTAAGATCATCCACCAGTGCTTTCCGGCACTCGTAGCGGTCCATTCCGGCATATTTTCCGGCTTTTTCATTCATCGTTGCATCGTCGTTGATGACAACAATTTCTTCCAGATTATGACGCTTTCCAACCTCAAAATCGTTCGGGTCATGTGCCGGAGTGATCTTTACGCATCCGGTTCCAAATTCCTTGTCTACATAAGCATCTGCGATCACCGGTATTTCGCGGTCCGTCATCGGAAGCTTTAAAGTCTTTCCGACAATATCTTTATAACGCTCATCGTCCGGGTTTACTGCCACCGCAGTATCACCAAACAGTGTCTCCGGACGTGTGGTGGCAATCTCTACGAAGCGGCCTTCCTCTCCAACAACCGGATAATTGATATGCCAGAAAAATCCATCCTGCTCTTCATGCTCAACTTCCGCATCGGAAATGGAAGTCTTACATACCGGACACCAGTTGACAATACGGGAACCTTTATAAATCCAGCCCTTCTTATATAACTTGGTGAATACTTCCTGTACCGCATGGGAACATCCTTCATCCATCGTAAAGCGCTCACGCTGCCAGTCTGCGGAAGAACCAAGTTTGCGCAGCTGCTTTACAATACGTCCGCCGTATTCTTTTCTCCACTCCCAGCACTTATCCAGGAACTCTTCACGGGTCAGGTCCGCCTTATTGATGCCCTGCTCTTTTAAACTCTGAATCACCTTTACCTCTGTAGCGATGGATGCGTGATCCGTACCCGGCTGCCACAGTGCATTGTATCCCTGCATTCTCTTGTAGCGGATCAGGATATCCTGCATGGTATTATCCAGTGCATGTCCCATGTGAAGCTGACCGGTAATATTTGGCGGTGGCATCACAATGGTAAATGGTTTCTTGCTGCGGTCTACTTCTGCATGAAAATACCCATTGTCCTCCCACTTCTTATAGAGACGATCCTCTATATCTTTCGGATCGTATGTTTTACCTAATTCTTTGCTCATGTGTTCCTCCTTAATATAAATGAAACGCCCTCTGTACAGAAAGCCTTTTCTTTTTCTGCACAAAGGGCGAAAACTCTCGCGGTACCACCTTTGTAATACTCATCATGTCCTTTAACGGGGACGATCCGGGAATGCCTACAGGGCAATATACCACATTCAACATTCCAGTTCCAGAGCTACCTTCCACACTGCATCCTGTGGATATCTTACAGCCATTGCAGGAACATTCTGCACGAAAACTCTGCCAATGCTCCACTTCAATGAATATCCTTCTCTTTCAGGAATTCCATGTGTACTCCTCTCCATCATCACTTTTTTATACATAATTTAATCTTACTTGCGGCTCTCTTTTTTGTCAAGAAGATTTCTGTGAAATTCACTATAATTCCTCTTCTACCATGTTCTTTTCCCGATGGAACATATCGTAGATACATGGAATGACAATCAGCGTCAGAACGGTACCATAAACCAGTCCTCCAATCAGTGTGATTGCCATCGGACGCATCATGTCGGAACCGTCACCGATTCCAAGAGCCGTAGTCAGCATTGCAAGAACTGTGGTCAGTACCGTCATCAGAATCGGACGAACACGGGTCTTTCCGGATGAAATAATCGCCTCATGCTTAGAAACACCCGCTTTTCTTGCCTGATTGATATAATCAATCAGTACAATACCGTTGTTTACAATAAGACCTGCCAGCATGATAAATCCAAGCATTGCAAGGACATTGACTTCCTGCCCTGTCAGAAGCAGAGCAATAAATCCTCCGGTGAAGGCAAGCGGAATCGAGAACATAATGATAAACGGAGAAACGAGTGACTGGAACTGTACCACCATGATCAGATAAATAAAGATAACTGCCAGTATCATCATCAGAACCAGCTGGCTCATGGAATCACTGATTGTCTCGTCCTCTCCGGTCATTTCGATATGATAGCCTTCCGGCACATTCAGCTTATCCATACTCTTTTGAATTTTATTGCCAAGCAGTGTGACATTGTGATCTTCATCCACACCACAGGATACCGTAATATAACGTGTCTGTGCATCCCGTTTCATGGTGCTGAGTGTTGTCGTATCTTTCATCTCACAGATTTTCGTAAGAGGAATCTCTTTTTCTTTTCCGTCTTTGTCTGTGTGGGTAAATGTCATCTGTCTGATATCGTCCAGTTTCGTATCCGTCTGTTCCTGTGTCTGCACATAGACTTTATAATCTTTGATGTCTGTGGAAATCGTGGTTGCGCTCTTGCTGTCTGCCATCTTCGCACTGACAAGCTGATATACCTGTGCAACTGTGTATCCGTATTCCGCAGCTTTTTCTTTATCCACGGAAATGGTAAGCTGTGGTTCCATATCTTCCAGACCATCGTCCACATCCACGGTTCCCTTTGTCTGCTTCATCACATCTGCCACTTCTTTGGCAAGCTTCTGCAGCGTATCAATATCATTTCCTTTAATTCTGACGGAAAGACCGCTGCCGAAATAACTGCTGTAATCCATGGAAGAACTGTTGGTTTCTACTTTGCAGTCCAGATCTTTCGTCCTGCTGACAATTTTTTCTTCCACATCCGATGCTTTGACTTTGGAGTCCTCATCCAGCAGGATATACATGCTGACGCTGTCATTTCCTCCACCCATCAGATTCATCGTGGAATCTCCACCAGCCATCGCTCCGACCGTCTTGATTCCTTTGATTTTTGAGATTCTCTGAATCACATCATCCGATGCCTGTGTTAATTCCTCAAAGGTCAGTTTCTCACCCTCTTTTGCAGAAATCGTGACGGAAAGCTGATTTGTCTCCATATCCATATCCATAAAGTTTAAGCCTTTTGAAAGTGACAGTGCTGCACTTCCGATCAGAAGAACCACCGCAATAATCAGTACCAGTGGTTTGAAACGCAGACACCACTCCAGCACTCTGCCATACCATTCCCGGACGGCATCGAACCACGGATGACGGATATCTTTTGTTTTTCTGAGTGTAACAGAAGCCATCGCCGGGACAAACGTCAATGCCACGACCAGACTCGCTACCAGGGTATATGCAATCGTAAGGGCAAGATCCACAAACAACTGCCGGGTAATTCCCTCTGTAAAAATAATCGGCGCATAGACGCTGATCGTGGTAAGCGTTGACGCAATGATCGCACCCGTCACCTGTTTTGATCCTTCTACCGCTGCTTTCCGGATGGAATAGCCTTCTCCGCGCAGACGATAAATATTTTCGATGACAACAATTGAGTTGTCCACAAGCATACCAATACCAAGCATCAGTCCGGACATGGAAATAATATTTAAGGTAATTCCGGTAAAGTACATCAGCACGATTGCAGCGACAACGGAAAGCGGTATGGAACATGCAATCACGATTGTCGGTTTGATATCTTTCAGGAACAGCAGCAATACCAAAATAGCAAGGATTGCCCCCCAGATCATATTCTGCATTACAGAGTTTACAATCATGTCAATGTATACGCCCTGATTCATCAATACATTCAGGTGGAGCTTGGAATCTTCTTTTTCTAACGCTTTGAATTTATCCAGAATACGATTCGTAACTTCTCCGGTAGAATATCCGGTCTGTTTTTCCATCGAAAGCATAATGCCCGGATTGCCATTAATCACCGCATACGTCTCGTCGGAATTATCCGTCACTTTGATTTCTGCCACATCCGAAAGGCGGATTGTATCAATTCCATCAATTCCCATATCCACAAGCGGCAGGTCTTTTAATTCGCTGACATCCTGCACGGCATCTCCCACACGTACCAGATACTCAGTATCCCCATCCATGGCATATCCCGCCGGCATATCAAAATTCTGCGCGGCAAGCAGGCTTGTGATGGTATCCTTGCTCAGCACTTTATTCAGATCTGCGGAATCATGTGCCGTATCTTTGGCTTCATCCAGTTTACTCTGTGCGCTCTCCAAGGAGGAGGCTGCATTGGCCAGTTCGGTAGAAGAAGCACTGACCTGAAGTGCCGTCATGGATGCATTGGCATTTAACGTATCCAAAGCCGAGGCCAGGCTGACTTTTCCGCTCTCTACCTTCTGCTGTGCACGTTCAATGGTTTTCATTCCTGTATTGACTTTGGTCAGGAGTTTTCCCACTTCTGCGGATGCCGCCGGGAGATCCTCATAGGTATTTACTGTGATTCCAAGCGAGGACAACGCCGAAAACTGCTTTTTCACAACCGCATTAACCTGTTTGATCTGTGCCTGCATCTCACTGCTCTCTGCAAGCTGCGGGTTATCTTTTAATACCGTCACGATTCCGGTATAGGCATCCGACTTCATAAAGGTCTGAATACCGGTCTGGATCTGTTCCAAAGAATCTTTCTGTTTTTTTAACTCTGCGAGTTGTTTTTTCAGATCCTGTTCCGTCTTGTAGAGCTTCTTCTGCTGATCCATCGTCTGATTAATCGCGCTGTTTAACTGCTCCGATCCCTGACTGATGGAAGACTTTCCACTCTCTACTTTCTTTTTCCCCGCATCAATTTTTTTCTGGGACTTTTCAAACTGTTCATCGATCTTCTTCTGAATCTTTTTATTTAATGCGTCTATCTTGTCCTGATCGAGTGTTACATCTACGCTTTCTTCCAGCTGCCCGGTCGTAGTGACAGAAGCCACTCCTTCCAGACTTTCAAGTGCCGGCGCAAGATCATTCTTCACATAACCGGAAAGTGCGTTCGCACCCATGCCATCCTTATCCACCGCTGCAGCCAGCACCGGCATCATGTCCGGATTGACTTTCATAATCATAGGTGTTCCGATGGAATCATCCCATTGCCCGGATACCTGATCAAGACTCTGCTGAATTTCGATCACCACCGAATCCATATTTGCATTCTGCTCATATTCCAGCGTTACGACGGAATAACTGTTATAGGAAACAGAACTGATATTTTTAATGTTGGACGTTGTTGCCATCGCCGATTCAATCGGTGATGTCACATCACTTTCCACCTGTTCCGGACTTGCTCCCATATCGGTTGTGATAACCAGCGCATACTGAAAACTCATATCCGGAAGCAGATCTGTCGTCATTTTTGACAACGAGACCGCACCGAGCACGATGACCAGCACAACTGCCACAAGCACGGTATAAGGACGTTTCACACTGTACTTTGAAATCATGTTTTCCTCCTGTAAATTTTTCTTCTGCTGAATAAAGCAGACACATTGGAAGTGGAACACAGTTCCCAGCGCCTGCTTTTTTTTCATTATACCGATAATCGGTTCTTTTTTACAAGAGGATTTCCGAAAGCTTTATTTTCTTTTTAGAAACAAAAAAGACATCCGTTTCCGAATGTCTTTCTTTCCTGTACTTTGTCCGTTATTTTCTGACAGCTTTATGCGTTCTCCTCGAGCCCATCCTCTTCATCCGAAATAGCTGCAGATGCCCCGGATACTGCTGCAATCACTGCGATCAACGCCCCAAGTACCGCAATCCCGATAATCGCAATCAGAAAAATAAATAACCCCGTTGCTGACATGATTCCATCTCCTTTTGTAATTGATCCCCAAATCCTTTTCACCTGTCTTATCCTTTAAGATACCCGGATAAGTCTCAAAGAATACAATTTCTTTTTTTATTTTATCACAGAACCACTGTCCTCACAATGTTATTTTACTTTAATTTTCATGGAAACTGTCTTTGTCTTTCCGTTCTTCAGTGTTACTTTTGCTTTGATCGTGACGGTTCCCTTCTTCTTTGCTGTAATCTTTCCGTTTTTATCTACTGCTGCAACAGACTTTTTACCAGATGTATATGTAATCTTTTTTACATTATCTAGATCAAGCTTACTGCTTAACTGTATCTTTGTATTCTTTCCCGCTTTGATGGAAGCTGTCGTCTTTTTTACAGCAACCGTTTTTAAAACCGCTTTTTCCACATTTTTTATTTCTGCTGCAGAAAGCATCCGATAATCCGAACCTGCGGCAAGATTCACATGTAATGTGCCATCTTTTCCAACGGTATACGTCTTTGCATTCACCAGTTTATACGCTCCGGTTTTCTTATCCACAACAACGACACTCAGTTTGTTTCCTGCAGTTAAGTCTTTTGCATCTGCGGTTACTGTATATCTGATATTTCCTTCTTTATCGGTAACATTTGCAGTAATTGCCACATGGTCTGTTCCGGCAGCTTCCACGATCCTGCTCACCATATCTGCAGAAATCTCTGCCTTGGTACCTGTCACTTCTGCACTTGCTTCCGTTACTTTTCCAGCCGTATCTTTTGTCACGATAACCGTTACTTCTGCTTTCTCCCCGGAAGCAGTCGTTGCCGTTACGTTCTTTGATTCGGTTGTCTGCTCTGGCTTGTCATCCTTCTTTGTATCATCAGATGGAGTGACGGTTGCAGCGCTGCCGGAGGATGAGCTATCGGAGGATGAGCTGCCGGAAGTATTTGTATCATCCTTTCCTTCCGAAGATGATGCATCCTTATGCAGATACAGCACATCCACTGCTCCCCATCCGCCATCCTCATGTTCTACACATACACGAAGTTTTACGCTCTTTGTCTTATCCAGTGTAAAAGTTACCTTCGGTGTATGCCAGTCTCCCCATGCAGTCATTGCTGTAGTTTCGCCGGTAAATAGTACACTATCATCTTCTGCATTTAATATCTGCATGGTTACATCTGACTGTGCCCCCTGGGCATATGCTTCCAATGTATAGGTTCCTTTTTCCAGCGTAATTGCTTCCTTATATGTAACAGAACCATTTGCTGCGGATGCTCCGTACCAGCCCATACTGTTTTTTCCGCTCTTTGCATTCTCTGCGGAAGGAATTCCCTTGAACGTGGCTCCGTCTACGGTAAAATATTCTCCACGGTCAAATTCAACCGCTTCTTTATTTGTAATCAGATTTGCATATTTTACCTGTAAAGTAAGTGTAACATCTACACTGGTTTTTCCTTTGTAAGCACCTCTTGTAATTTCTTTGCTCAAAGAAACCGTGCCTGGAATCTGATAAGTTCCGGGCTTTGACATATCCGCCTTTTTTACAGATGCTTCATCCCAGGTAACCGCCTCTGCTACCGGTGTTTTGCTATCGGAATAAGTAACTTCCACGGAATCCGGAAGTGTAAAATCACTGCCTGCAGTAATCGTCTGTGTCAGTGCAGAATCAAATCCTTCTACACTTACCAGATTCGAAACAGCACCCGTTTTTACATAATTCCATACATGAAGTGCAGGAGTTGCCGTGCCATCCGGATAAAACATGGCTTCATTGTCAACTGCAGAACCGCCATACCATTTGCCTGCATCTTTCGAATCATATTCGTTGGCATAACTTGAAGCCCATCCGCTTCCGTATTTTTCCCACTTTTCCTGATTTTCCTTTACCTGTGCATTGTATGCATCTCCGGTAAGTCCTTTGGTATTTCCAACGGTCAGCCATGCCGGCTCCCAGTAATATACACCCAGTCCGCCAGCTTCATTTACCGTATTAATCAGATTGCGGATTGCAGTTGCCTGTCCCTGCTCGGTAAACGGCTCCGTTGTGTCAGCTCCGTTATCATTATTTCCAACACGCACTGTATTGTCATGTCCATCACTGTCTTCTAACGTATAAGCATAACTGGTTTCCGCTACCATCACATCTTTATGATATGTATTCTTTACTGTTTCAAACTGCTGTTTTAAGTTATCTAATGTTCCGTGCCAGTATGGATAATAACTGGTTGCAAGAATATCATAATCAACATTGTTGTCCTGCAGATTTCCTGCCCATGTTACCATGGTTCCTTTATGTGGGCTTTCCACATGGATGACGACTTTGACATCCGGATTGTACATTTCTACACCGGCTGCGCCCGCTGAAAATAATACACACATATTGCTGACATTTGTCTCACCGATAAATCCGCCCGTTGTCTCATTACCAACCTGCACCATATCCACAACATCTTTTGACGGATCAATGGTATTTAAGGATTCTGTGATATAAGTATTTAATGCCTCTTTTTTCTGTTCAAGGGTGTAACCTTTCCATGCTTTCGGTTCCTGCTGCTTGCCCGGATCTGTCCACAGATCGGAGCAGTGGAAGTCAACTAACATTTTCAATCCGGCATTGCGGCATGCATCTGCAAATTCCTTTGCTTTTGCCACATCATTGTTTCCTCCGCCATAGCCGTTGCCATTGGCATCATACGGATCATTCCATACACGGACACGAATGTGATTGATGCCCTGCTCTTTGATAAACCTGCAGATATCATCAAGTGTTTTCAGTTCGTTTCCATCATAGTCACGGTATACCACACCGCTCTGTAATTCAGAGATCATGGAGGAGATATCCATTCCCATGATAAAATCATCATCAAGATTTTGTACTTTTTTCACATTGACTGCTGCATCCTTTACAACCTGGGCATTGTCTTCCTCTGCCACTGCAGCCGCATAGGAAACAACCGTTTCATAGTCATCCTGTATGATGGCCGGATCGTCATAGGTGCCATTAAAAATATTTTCATATGCCTTCTTCACACCATCTGTTCCATAGGAAGCATCATAACTCTTTAACCATGTTTTCGTTGTTTTCTCAGAAGAAAGTTCATCCAGATCAAATCCTACTTCTTTATTGTTTATTCCATCTTTTTTATACTTCAGTTCGATCTGATACCAGCCATTTTTTCCTGCTATTTTTTCCATGCAATAATAAGATGAACCATCAATCTCTGCTATACTTTCATCTTTTCCTGCCAGTAAATTTCCATCACAGTTCTTCCAAAACTGAATTGCCGGAATTCCGTCTCCTGTATATTTAAAATAGAATGTTTTGGTCATATACGCATCCGTATTACTGTTGTCTGCTCTTGTTAAAGTAATATCATCAAGGTATCCCCAACCGCCTTCATTTAAATCAACAGTTACCTTTATGGTAATAGAAGCTCCCGTGTTAACTGTCAATGCATTTTTTGTTTTATACTCTGTCAGCCCATCTGAAAACCCAATATCCGCACTCTGCTCTGTTGTTCCATCAGAAATTGAAATTGTACCACTATTTACAGATCCACCGTATGTGTTTAATGAAACATAATAGTTTCCTTCTTCTACGGCTGACACCTCATGCGTAATCGTGAGTACCTGTGCTTTCTTACTCCATATATTAAGGCTTGAATCATTATCTTTTGCATAATTTTTTCCTACAGCAAATGTCGTTAAATCACTTCCCACAGACCACTCCGGCGTCCAGCCATCAGTTGACTCACTAAAATTTTCCTGATAAATTACCGTATCCGCTGCCTGTACGCTCTCCTTTCCGGCATTCCACACCCCAAGCTGTGTAATCACCATAGCAAGTGCCAGAAAAAAACTGAGCACTCTCCTGTTCCAATGTTTTTTCTCTTTCATACACGATCCTCCCTCTTTGGACACAAACACGATAGTTCTGATATCCTCTCCCTTATCACCAGACCTATCGTGTTGCGCAACCGTTTGTTTTATTGATATGTCCACTATACCACTTGCGCAACCGTTTATTCAATTGACGGAAATTCCAAGTTTTTCTTATGCATTTTATACACTTTTCACATACATTTCCGTTGCATGAAAGAGATTTTGCACAAAACAAAAAAGGTGCAATGTTGTAAATCACTGCGCCTTTTTTGATATTTTATGCAATTATACCTGCATTTTTATTCTTTATTCTGTTTTATGCGTTTTTTTATAAGGTATTTGCTTATAATTCTTTCAACTACCGTAAACACTTTTACCAATGTCTTTGCGATGCTTTATTTTAATTTTTCAATTATGGTTTCTAATTCAGCTGCTTCCAATTCTGTTGCATCCATAATCTGTTCTAACGAGTACCCTTTCTTATGCATATTTAAAATTACTTTTTCAATTTCTCTTTGCTTGCCCTCGGCAATTCCAGCTTCTCGCCCCTCGGCAATTCCGGCTTCTCGCCCCTCGGCAATTCCGGCTTCTTTAATGCCCTGACTCAAATTACACATAATACTCACTTCCTCCTTAAAATTTTCTTCCATTGGAATATGATATTCCTGTTCCATAATTTTCATTTTTTGCTGTTGTGATAATTCATTAGAAAACATGGCACATAACAGTCTATGCAGCCCATATTCATTATGACGCTGTGGAAGCGCATTCGTCAAGCCGATCATCACAATATTTACCAGATTCAAATTTCCTTTCCAATTATGCTTTCCGAGTAAATCTTCTTTTGTTAAATAAATATGACACATACTGTTTTCCGGCATATTCATGCAAACCCATATACTATAGACTGTCTTTATATCATTATAATTTGATTTTACAAAATCCCGTTCCTTCTGTGAAGAAATCAGTCTGCTTACATAAAAAATAGCGCGGTTTAAAATCTGATAGGAACCGGGTTCATCTTTTTGGGCTTCCACATTGATAATCATCTGTGCCAACCCGTTTCTCATTCGCACATAAAAAATAATGTCAAAACGAACCAGTCCTTCATTTTTTTCTCCGGTTTCTGTATTTAGTCCTACAATCCTTTTCCCCTCCACATTCCTGTCCTTATTGGTCAGTCCAGACGCAACCGGTACTTTGCTGATATATGGATCTCCTTCTATCAGGGAAGCTACTTTTTCGATTTCCATCCCTTGAAATTCTTCCACTGTTCTAACTAAAATGTGAGCCAATACATACTTTTGTGCTAACAGACGCTTTGCGCTTTCATCATACTGTGCCTCACTATCAGCTGCCTGTATGGCATTCTTTATCTCTGTGTTCAAATAAAACCTCCTCTTACATAAAAATCCCCATCAAAAAATCTCCCCAAAAGAACGTATGTGATTTTATTGTAAAAGATATTGATTCTGATAGCAAATTAAATTTTTATAAATCCATATTTCCATATTTATGGTCGATCTTGATAAACTAAATGAAGCTGTCATACAAACTAAAGTTCATACGACAGCCCCTCTTCATTTAATGCTAAATTCTTTTTATTGTACTGTAAAATTCACCGTAATTTCAACCGACTTTGATTGTTTTACGATAGTTCCATCATTTTTTGCATAACCAAACGATATTTCAAATTTTACTGTATTACTTCCTTCATGAAACAGTTCATCATTCCAATGAATATCTACAATGCCCCAGCCGGTTTCCTGACTTACTCTGTTCCAATCGTAACCATTTTGTTGAATTTTCAGATTTTCAAAGGAAATAGAACCAATTTCCTGTAACTCGTCCGGCACTGTTCCATACGTATATTTCAACATTCCTTTTCCAAAATCTACCGCAATTGCACTTCCGGATGTTACAGTTTCCAAATTAATTGTTGTCTGATCCGGTTCTTTCAATATTATTTCAAATTCATCGGCATTTTTATCTAAAGAAAACGTTGTCTGCGCATACATTTCAGAGCAGCCTTTGAGACGTTTGTATAAAACATACTCTGTATTATTTGTAAGATTTTTGATTTCATAATTTCCAAGTCTGTCTGCGTAACCGTCCCATTTTTCTTCCGGAACATCAGAAATTGCTGTACCACTTGTGACACAAGCATATTCATATCCCGTTTCATAAGAAACAACAATTGACTCCTTTAACTGTTTTACTATAGTAGGCTCTGATACTGTAATTGCATCTCCTGTACAGGCAAAATCTACAAAATCATTCATCATATAATTTGCATCGCCCTTATAAATTCCTACCCAGATGCTTACCATCGCATGGTCTTTTTCTACTGTTTCATCTGGATATTCTTCCTCATACTTGAAAGGACGGGTCTGCACACTCCATCTTTCAATCTTACAAGCCTCTGTATCTTTACTCAGTTCCTGTTTTAAATCTTCTTCGAATGCATGTCTGCAAATTTCCGCACTCTTTAGTCCCGATACCGAAGCTATATGTGTCTTTTCCATTTCTGCCTGCACAATTTTCTTTGCTGCATCCAAAGATGCCCAGACAGAACCATCATATGTGAATTTCTTTACAAACTTTATGCCGGATATACTTATTGTTATTGTATATTCCCCTGTCTGCAATTTTTCTGAAAATTCCATATAATATGCCTGTGTGTCCTGCTGATGTCTGTATATCTTATCTATGTTCACCTTATTCCCGGCTGCATCTGTAACCGTCACTGCCTCTGACGCAATTTCTGCCGGAACTGTCTGATTAAAATATGCTGCAATCTTTTGTGAAGAACGAACCATAATATTAGTTAGTTTCAACGGATCTGGCGAAGTATAGGTGTATCCAGGATTGGTAGTTGTCGTTTCGGTATTCTTTCCATCTGAATTTACCTTGGACGATGTACCTGTAGCCACTTCCTGTGTCCCAGATGGTGTTTCTACTTTAACTGCCGTAGCTGTATCATTTTTTACTGCAACTTCTGTCTTTTCTCCAGTTGCTGCAACTTTACTTCCTTCTGCTCCCTTTGAAAGCGTAAGAGAAATATCTGCGGCAGCTTTTACATCTACCGGTGTACTGGACACAACACTTGCTCCTGCAGCCTTTTCACTAACCTTAATTGGTACTGCAGTTGTGGTTTTTCCTTCTACAGAAAGTACTGCAGCCGCTTTAACATTTACTTCTCCAATTTTTCCATCTACAGCAAGATCAACAATAACCGGTGCAGAAATTTCTACTGCATCAATTGTTCCTGATGCTTCAATTTTAATTTTTCCACCTTCCTGTGTTACGGAAACTTTTGCCAAAGATGCACCCGCTTCAACAATAATTCTTGCATCTACGGCAGTAATTTTAATTGAATTTCCCTTCGCATTCTCGCGGTAAGTATTCGGCTTAATTGCCTGAATATCAATGGACTTGAATTTTCCATTGTTCACAACATCCGCATTCGGTGCATTGATCACCAGATCCACTTTGCTGTAATTGCCCTGTGGTACCGTAAATGTAACGGCTCCCTGCGTTGCAACCGTGATCTTTCTGACGTTTTTATTTTTCAGAGCCTTTTCCAGTTCGCTCTGAGAACCAACGGTCAAGCTGGTAACTTTTGCTGTTTTCTTAACCGCAACCTTGCAAGTGAGTTTGGTTGTCTTGCCATTTTTTGTTGTTACCTTACAGGTAACGACAGCATTTCCGACTTTTACTGCCTTTACTACTCCCTTTTTGGAAACGGTTGCAATGGATTTCTTATTGCTGGACCACTTCAATTTGGCCTTTTTCCCTGCATTCTTTACTTTCAGGGTCTTTTTCTGTCCCACCTGAAGCGTCATTGTCTTTGCATTTAATCTTATTTTTTTGGTTGCTGCATATGCCGCTGATGGCTGATAGATCGTGATGATCATCGCAAATGCCAGTACAAATGCAAGCAGTTTTTTCATTTGTTTCATAGTCATCCTCCTGACAATGATTCATATCCTTTGAAATTCAGATATATTATTTTACTGTAAATGAAGCTTCTCCATCCGGAATTCCTTCTGCGGTAACGCTCACCTTATGCTCTCCTGCGGAAAGTCCTGTAGCATCCACCCAGATAACAAAAAAACCATCTCCACTTAAGAAAGCATCCTTAGGTTTTACTTCTGTACCATCTACTTTAATCACAAAATCTTTTCCATCCAGCTTTGGTGTACAGAATACATACAATATACCATCGGATACCCAAGGTTCCCCATCTTCACCCTCTGGAAACATTCCATCAATCTTTAATGCAGTAAATTTAAAGGATTTTGTCACGGTCTTATACCCTTTTTTCTGGATAGCAAAGGTATGTTTTCCATCTGTAAGCTTCTTTGTAAGTGTAACATAAGAAACTACACGCTCTCCATCCTTATCTGTCCATGTACTGTAATCCTTTTTCCCGAGTTTCTTTCCATCCAGTACATAAGTTGCGCCCTTGATTTCCTCTCCCGGATAAGAAATAGTTTCTCCACCAGTGAATACACTAATATCCTTTGCTGCAATTCCAAGTGATTTTGCTGCTTTTACGGTAACTTTACATGAATATGCAGCTTTTGTCTTTGTATCCTTTGCTGTAACAGTACAGGTGCCTTTCTTTACGCCTTTTACCAGTCCCTTTTTATCAACAGTGGCAATCTTCTTATCGGAAGTTTTCCAGGTTACGGATTTTACTCCTTTCACAGTCAGTGAAACTGTCTCTGTTTCATAAATAGAAACCGATTTCTTGTTCAGTTTTCCCGCAGCCTGCACCGGTGTTACCATAGCACATGTTAAAACCATTGCCAATGCTAAAACCATTACCAATGCTTTTTTCAGCTTGTTCATAATCATTTCCTCCTTATTTTAAATAATATTTTTTACATATTGATTCTACCCCCCCACCGAAAAGATATGTCAATACGAAATTCTTTTTCATCCAGAAGCAAATATTATGTATCATTACTGTGCTCTGATATTTTCTACCCATAATCCCTTCTCTGGCTTCTGGAATACGAATTCCGTGAAAAATTTAGACATATAGAGGAAAATTTTTATATTATGTCCCCATTTTCTCGTCTGTCCGGACATATACCAAAAAAATATTTGTTATGTCCCATGTAAATGTCATAATAGGACATTTTTACCACCTTTACGTCTATATGTCCCATTTGACTGTTTCAGAAGGACTTTTTTGTTATCGTTTTGTCTATATGTCCCATGCTTCTGCCACAGCAGGACATTTTTTCACTCTCCTGTCTATATGTCCCACTTTCCTTATTCACTGGGATATTTTTCGACCTTTATCCTTTATATGTCCCGTCTGGTTCTTTCAGCAGGTTTTTATGTAGAACAGAAATGTTTCGCAAAGGGAAATCCGTATATCTGTTGGTTTCAATAACCAAAACTCCGGGAAATACACAACTCAATGTATTACCGCCTCCGTCGTCTTTTGTTTTTCGGCATCATCCGCAATCTGTTTTCCGGTCGCATCCATATGATAATTTTTCTTTATAATCAGCTTGGAGATGGGCACAATCGTGTATCCCTGCTCTTCCAAACTGGTCAGCATGGTATCCAGCGCATCTGCCGTATATTTTGCTCCATTGTGACAGAGGATAATGGCTCCCGGTGCAAGTGCTTTATGGTTGCAAACCGTCGTGATAATAGAATCCACACCATAATTCTTCCAATCCAGACTATCCACTGACCACTGAATCGGATAATAATGCATGGCGTACGCCGTCTTGATCACATCATTGTCGTAAGCCCCATAAGGCGGCCGAAACAGATACATCTCATAACCGGTCAGTTTTTTTACCTTATCATGCACAGTTTTTAATTCACTGTCTTTTTTCTCCTGGGAAATTGTCGTCATGTCATAATGATGCTCACTGTGGTTTCCCAGATCATGCCCTCTTTTTACCAGCTCTTTCACACAATCAGGGTTATCTTCTACCCAGCCTCCGGTCATAAAAAATGTCACCTTTACTTTATGTTTATCCAAAACATCCATGATACGTGGAAAATCTTCTGCTCCCCATGCAGCATCGAAGCTGAGTGCTACTTTCTTTTCTGTTGTGTCTACACAGTAAATCGGAAGTTCACGATCCCCGACCTTAGCACTTGTAATCACTGCAGATGTCGCCTGATACGAGACAAACATCAGACAGCAAATAAGAGCCATGACAAGAAAACCGTTTCCGATCTTCCTGCATGACTCTTTTTTTAATTCACGATGTATTTTTTTGAACATAATAACTCCATCAAATGTCTTTGTAGAGTATATGTACCATTCCAAAAATTTAGACGCAATTTATGCCTGCAGCTCATCCGCTCTCTGAATGAAATCAATCACCACAAGAATTGACTGCAGTGCTGCTTTCTCTGCAAATGTTGCATAATCCATAGAAGCACCCTCTCCATCCGAAATGGAACGTAAAATTGCAAATGGAACTTTATTTACATAACAGACATGTCCGATAGATCCGCCTTCCATCTCACAGGCAATCGCATCAAACCGCTCATGAATCTTTGTCTTCTGCTCCGGTGTGCTGACAAACAGATCCCCTGTGGCAATCGTTCCGACATGATAGTGAATTCCTTTTTCTGCCAGGCAGCTGCCCAGCAGTCTGCACATTTTTTCATCTGTCGGCAGATACACTTCGTTGATACCGGAAAGAAGTCCAACCGGATCTCCCAGAGGTGTCGTATTCATATCGTGCTGCACTACCTTATCTGCCACAGCAACATCCATTACGCCAAGTTCTTTGCAAAGCGTACCACCCACACCGATATTGATCACATAATCCACATGAAACTCCAGAATCATTGCTTCCGCACAGATTGCGGCAAACACCTTGCCGATTCCACACACTGCTGCAACCACTTCCTTATCTCCAATGGTTCCGCACACATAGGTAACGCCACTGTATTCCTTCGTGCTGATATCGCTCATGGATGCTTTCAGGTTATCCACCTCAATCTGCATCGCACCAATTACTCCGATTCTCATGTATCTTTTCCTCCTGCAATCTGTTTTATTCTGGATATGTAAAATCCATATTTGTCTGTTCTTCCAGCACAGCAAGATAGGTTGCCGCTTCTGCCTTTGCCGCTGCGAGAGATAAATTTTCATAATGTCCGCACTCAATTGCAGACTTACCGAATACCTCTCCTTTATGATCATAAATCTGTCTCAAAACCTCTTTTGTCATGGCAAACACTTCTTTTGGACTTCTGCTGTTACGAACCAGCAGATAAAATCCGGTCTGACATCCCATCGGTCCAAAATAGACAACTTCATTTCCCATCTCGGAATTGCGAATATAGGTAGCAAACATATGCTCCAGGGAATGCATGGTTGCATTGTCCATATAATCTCCTGCGTTCGGCTTGCGCGTACGCAGATCATAGGTAATCACATCCCCATCTTCACGGGAAATATAAAATCCCGGCATCAGAAGATTGTGATTGATTGTAAAACTCTTAATTCGATTCATTTTGTGCCTCCTGCAAAAAACTACTATTTCTTGATCAGAGTTCCCATACCACCGGTAATCTCTCCTGCTTCTTTATTTAATTTGGTTACAAGAACAGAGCGGATCGCAGACTCTCCAATGAAGTCAATTGCAGCTTCAATCTTAGGTGCCATGGTTCCTTCTCCGAATTCTCCTGCCGCAAGATATTTCTTTGCATCGGCAAGAGAAAGGGTATCCAGCTTTACCTCGTCTTCTTTGCCATAATTCAGGCAAACCTTATCTACACTCGTAAGGATCACCAGCATATCAGCATCCAGAAGTTCTGCAAGCTTTCCGGCTGCAAGATCCTTCTCAATGACAGCACTGGCTCCCTGCAGACGGTTGTTCTGTGCCAGAACCGGGATTCCGCCTCCACCACAGGCAATGACAACCTGATCGGCATCAGACAGTGCGGAAATTGCATCAATTTCCACGATATCCATTGGCTTTGGAGATGCCACAATACGGCGGTATCCACCTTCCACCTCTGTCACATGATTCCCCTTCTTTTCTTCTTCCTCTGCTTCTTCTTTTGTCATCACACGACCGATCACTTTGGTTGGATGATAAAATGCCTCATCATACGGATCAACGACAACCTGTGTCAGAACCGTAGAAACTGTCTTATAGATTCCGCGGTTTAATAACTCGGTACGAATGGCATTCTGCAGATCATATCCGATATATCCCTGGCTCATCGCAGAGCAGACAGATGTCGGAGTTGCTGTATATTCCGGATACAGACGGCAGAATTCGTTCATTGCCGTATGGATCATGCCAACCTGCGGTCCATTGCTGTGTGTAATAACCACCTGATAATCTTCGCGGATAAAATCCGCAACTGCTTTTGCAGTACGCGCAGCTGCCTTCTGCTGTTCCGGCAGTGTACTTCCAAGAGCTTCATGTCCCAATGCGATTACAATTCTTTTCTTTTTCATACATCCTCCTAACTCTCCAACCCCGGCTTATGCTTCCAGGAATCTTTTTCTGGAGATAAAATTATACGTAGTAACTAACATGGTGGAGAATATTTTTGCTACTGCATAAAACATTCCTAAATGTTCTACGGCAAACCACATGATCATCTGGTTCATCACAAGCCCGATCATACTGAGTGCCACAAAAATAACCATCTCCTGTGCCTTCGTCATGTCTTCCTTTCCAGTAAAAACAAAACGCATGCTCAGGATATAATTCACAATAACGGATACGGTAAACGACACGGCACTGGATGCAAAATAATGCATGATATGTGTCTCTGTCAAAAAGATCATCAGTCCATAATCAATGCCAAAGCACAATCCACCGACCGCACCAAACTTACAGAACTGAATGATCAAATCTTTTATCCTATTCATTTTTGTCTGACTCCTGTTTCTAAAACTGCAACTACCCCATGGCATTATCCTGCTGCCACAGGCAGTGTTGCTTTAAAATACAAAATAGATTGCCCGAATTATGTTCGGACAATCTATTATAGCGCATCTTATGCAATTTGTCATTAATTATTTGATCCACCAAATCCATCGAAGAAACCGGAGTTGCCGGAATTATCGGAATTTTCCGAGTTTCTGGAATCGCCGGAGTTACCGGAATCCTGTGAGTTCTGAGAATCATTGGAATTGTCGGAATTACTCTCTGAGACAAAATCTGACTGTGCAGCCAGTGTTACAGTAATGGATTTTTCCTTGTAACCATTTCCTAACCGCTCAATGGTCATCTTTACCTCGTCTCCCGACTTATGGGATGCAATCAGCTGTTTCAGCTGCGTCATACCTGTAATTGTCTGGCCGTCAAATTCTGTAATAATATCCCCTTGACGAAGTCCTGCTTTTTCTGCCGGTGATCCGGAGACAACCTGATATACATATACCCCCTGCGGCATGTTATAAGCACTGGCAACACTGGAAGAAATATCCTGTCCCTGAATGCCGAGGAACGCAGCCTTGGACTGATCTACCTGTCCTTTTTCAATCAGCTGTTCAACGATCGGCATGGCATCTGACATCGGGATTGCATAACCAAATCCCTCTACACTCGTATCAGAATATTTTGCAGAGTTGATACCAACGACCTCTCCGCTTGCATTCAGCAGCGCACCACCGCTGTTGCCAGGGTTAATTGCTGCATTGGTCTGGATCATGTTGTTATTGACCACGGTCTCTCCGGTCTGTTCATCCTGCACGGTAACGGTTCTTCCTAACGCACTGATAATACCGTTGGTAACGGACTGTCCATAACCAAGTGCATTGCCGATGGCGATAACGCCCTGACCAACTTCCAGGGTATCGGTATCCTCGTTTACCGTAGCTACCTTGATTTCTTTTAATGTAGAATCCTTAATATCACTCAATGCTACTTTGACTACCGCCAGATCATCCGAAGCATCGGTTCCCTGCACCTTACATTCTACGGTTTCGTTATCCACAAACTGCACTTTCAATGAATCGGCATCTGCAACAACGTGATTGTTTGTCGCAATGTAAAGATATTTGCTGTCCTGTTTGATAATAATACCGGACCCTGCACTCTCACTCTGCTGCTGCTGTGTCCCCCAGAATGTCTGATAGGATACTGTTCCGGTATTTGTAATTGCCACAATGCTCGGCATTGCCTCTTTTGCGATTCCGGAAACATCGGAAAGATCCGCTGCATTGCCGGTACTCGTCTGGCTGACTTTTGCGGAAGAAGAACTCTTTGAACTGCTTACATTCTGTCCGGAAACTCCCAGCGCTTTGGTTCCTACATAGCTGACTCCGGTAAATACACCTCCGGCTACCAGACCAAAGACCAGAGCAACTGCCGCACACTTACCAATGGTAGCTCCGAATCCGGACCTGCGACGCGGTTTCCGGGGTGCCGGGCCTCCTGTCGGCTGCTGATACGGATTGTACGCATTGTATGATGTATTCTGGTATGTCTGTCCCTGACTGTTACTATTGTACGGATTGTATCCATTCTGATTATTTTGTGTACTCTGATTCTGATTTTGATTCATATTATTATAATAGTTGTTATCCATAATGAAAAACTCCTTTCCTGTTTTCTAAGGAGAATTCTACCTGTCAACTGTGTTCAAATTGTGACAAAGTTCTGTAAATTTTGTAAATCCCTGTTAAATTGCAATGCCATTTTTCTTTAACAGTTCTCTGGCAGACTCCACCGAATCGGTTCCGAGCGCATTTTTCACCGGTGCAAATTCCTTTTCCCGCTCAACCTCAAACGGAAGACAATTATCCATCATATACACCATATCCAGTATGAGTGTTTCAAATTTGTAGGCATTCGGCTCCTTCGGTTTCTGCAGCTGACCGTTTTCATCCAGATACGGAACCTTCTTCTCTACAATATGCATTGGAAGATTTGTTTTTACAATCTCCATCAGCTTATCCACACGGAACAGATAATTTAAAATCACACCGAACCCGTAAAGCAGCGAACCATTTTCATTGACAGCCTCTGCCATCTCCGGCGTCAGTTCATAGTATTCGACAATCGATGGTTTTCCATTTTCCAGACACATTGCACCCACACGTTCATACGGAGAAACCTTACGCACGACTTTCGAACCACACACACATCCAGACAAAATCGTTGCCCCGACAAACACTGGATCCGCAATCCGCTGCAATACATTGTCCACGGCAAAAACATTCAGCCATTCAATCCCACGTGTCCGGATATCTTCATCCAGATGTGCCCGGAGCATGGATTTAAACCATCCACCGTTTCCATTCGGAGACATCGCGAGAGAATCCTCCGATTCCATCAGTATGTTTCCATCGAAATCGACCGCCGGAACCATCTCCTGCACAAAAAATTTCACATAACTGCTGTCATATCCGAAAAAATCATGTTCTTCAAAAAAGGTCCGCGTCTGTACATCGTTTTTTTCGCTGGTCATAATATAAAGCGGAATCCACACACCTGCCTCATGTTTTACCTGCATCAGATTTTTAATCAGCTGTTCAAAAATATAGAGTGTTTTCGTCACTCCGATATTAAACATGCCTTTTGCCTTGTCAAATCCCAGCCGGGTACCCTGCCCTCCCGCCAGAAGAATTGCACCGACTTTTCCTTCCCGGAGTGCTTTCAGTCCCGTTTCCCGATACAGATCTTCCTTCTTTCGGATTTCGGAAAGTTCGGTCGCCTGCAGCGGTGCAAACGTTCCTCTTTGCTGTTTTTTTTGATGAATCAGTTCCAGACAGGTCCAGTCCATTTCCTCCAGCTGTTTTTCCAGTTTCTCCGGCACCTGTGCATCTGTCAGTTTCTGTAAATATTTCTGCTTATACTCCATAATATTGTTCTTTACCTGTTCGTTCATGGAAACATTCTCCTTTATCTTTATTGACTTTCCTCTCCAATGACAACAGTAGACCAATCATGCCGATTGGTCTACTCTTATTCCCCAATTGATTACTGTACATTTGTTCCGCCAGTAGTTTCTGATCCCTTCTGGATCTCATCCGTGCCTGTGGCACCTACGGTCTCGTTATAATCCGATGTATTAATCTTTGCAGAATCTGCCGTGATTCCGGTTGTATTTACAATCGTTTCAGAGATTGCCTGCACCGTCTGTGATGGTGTATACGCGGCATCATCAAACATGTATTCATGCAGTTTTTTTACATTCGTCACAAGATCTGCCGGAATTACCGTATCTCCACATCTCGGCATGTTTTTCGTAGTCAGATCTGTTGGAAAACCAGTGGTGCTGTTGATTTTGTACTTGGTTACATCTTTCGCCAGACTCACCATCTGATCCAGCGAAAGTGTTGTGGAAATATCATCTACCACACTGTTACAGATTTTGACAAGTGTTGCCGGATTTGCTTTCTTTGCTTTCTCCAACATTGCCTGCAGCACAATTCTCTGACGGGATGCACGTTTAAAGTCATCTCCGGAAAGTTTTCGGATTCTGGCATATGTGGTTGCCTGTGTTCCATCCAGATGTACCAGACCGTACTGTGTCACATTCGGGGTATTCTTTCCGGTTACGCCGTCCACATCTTTCTTGTACTTGTTGATCTGGTTCATCTCGCCCTGGGTAATATTCAGATCCAGTCCTCCCAGATCATCAATCACTTCTACGACAGCTGCCCAGTCCACACACACATATTCCTTGATATCCAGATCCAGATTGGAATTTAACATCTGAACCGCCTGTTTTGCCCCGCCTCTGGCATAAGCATTGTTACACTTGAAATAAGTGCCGCCTCCGACTGACAGAAATGTATCACGGTATACCGATACCAGTTTGACATTTTTTGTCTTATTATCAATACTTGCAATCATGACAACATCGGAATTTCCCTCTTGGTAGTTATTTGCACTCCGGTTATCCAGACCAAACACTGCAATATTGGTATATCCTTCCAAAGACTCCAAGGTATCTTTGCTGAGATCATCATTAATTCCTGCCTCTGTCTCACTCATATTTTCATATTTCACACGATTTACCATGCCAATAAAATACGCAGCGACAAGCAGGATTGCGAGAAGCAGAATTTCAAATACAAACAACACAATCTTTCTGCTCTTCTTTTTCTTTCTTCTCTTTTTTCTTCTTCTATTATCTGCCATTTTTTTAATCCTTTTGCCTATTGTGTATATACAGCCATGCGTCTGCATAACTGACGCGGTCCTGTTCCGACATGGAAGTATATTTCTCCAGGTCGAGATTGGTCAGCCGCATCTGCGCGTTCCCACACTGATGACATTCGACATCTTTTCGTCTGGAAACCATACGGAGCCATCCACATTGCGGACAAATGTATATTTTCATCATAACAGTCTACCGATTATTCAAAGTGCTTTAACACTTCTGCTTTTAATTCTTCCAGCATCTGATCTGCACCATCCAGGGTATCTCCCTTAACACCGACATAAAATTTAATCTTCGGTTCTGTTCCGGATGGACGTACACAGCACCATGCATTATCGGATAACTCATAATACAGGACATTGGAAGACGGAAGTCCGGTAGCAGTCACCTCCCCGGTCTTTAAATCCTTACGGGTGTCTGCCTTGTAATCGCGGACTGCAAGTACATCAAACGCTCCAAGCTTTGCCGGAGTACTCTGTCTTGCCCGATCCATAATCTGCTGAATCTGTGCGGCACCATCGATTCCCTTAAGTGTCATGGTTGCGATTCCCTCACGGTAATATCCGTACTTTTCGTACATATCGATCATGCCATCCCAGAGTGTCTTTCCCTGTGATTTATAAAAAGCAGCAACCTCACACAACATACATACAGCTGCCGGAGCATCCTTATCTCTTGCATAAGTGCCAGGAAGACATCCGTAACTTTCTTCAAATCCGAACACATAATTCTTTTCTCCGGATTTTTCATATTTCAGCATCTGCTCACCAATATACTTGAATCCGGTCAGTACTTCTACCAGCTCCACATCGTATGCCTTTGCGATTGCCTTTGCCATGTCGGTGGAAACAATGGATTCTACCAGTACCGGATTCTCCGGCATAGAATTGTTTGCACGTTTCTGTCCCAGAATATATTCTGCGATCAGCATGGCTGACATATTTCCGGTAAAGGTTACATACTCCCCGCTCTTTGTATCCTTACAGTATACTCCAAGACGATCTGCATCCGGGTCCGTTGCCAGAACCAGATCTGCATCCTTTTCCTTTGCAAGCTTAAGTGCCAGTTCCCATGCATCCGGATTCTCCGGGTTCGGATACGGTGCGGTCGGGAAATGGCCATCCGCAACTGCCTGCTGTGGCTCAATGTATACATTTTCAAATCCCAGATCACTCAGCACACGCTTAACCGGGCCAAGACCGGTTCCATGCAATGGTGTATAAACAATCTTGATATCCTTTGCCATCTTTTTGATGATCTCCGGATGAATGGATAAATTTCTCAGCTCTGCAAAATAGGATTCATCCACATCGTCGCTGATGATCTGATACAGCCCTTCTGCCTGTGCTTTTTCCTTCTCCATGGTCTTTACCATGTCAAAAGAAGTTACTTTTGCTACTTCCGCCATAATACCGGTATCATGTGGCGGTGTTACCTGCGCGCCGTCTTCCCAGTATACTTTATATCCGTTATATTCTCTCGGGTTATGGCTTGCGGTAATAACAATACCTGCAATACATCCGAGTGTCCGGACAGCAAATGAAAGTTCCGGAACCGGGCGCAGACTCTTGAACACATATGTTTTGATTCCGTTTGCTGCAAGACAAAGCGCCGCTGCATCGGTAAATTCATCTGCCATCAGACGGGAATCATGTGCGATTGCCACACCTTTCTCCTGTCCTCCCTGTGCCAGAATATAGTTTGCCAGTCCCTGTGTCGCCTGACGGACCGTGTAGATATTCATACGATTGGTTCCCGCACCGATCACCCCGCGCAATCCGGCGGTTCCAAACTCCAGTGTACGATAAAAACGATCCTCGATCTCCTTGTCATCACCGGCAATTGCCTTCAGTTCTTCCCTTGTCTGATCATCGAAATACGGGTCATTACACCACTTGTCATATTCCTGTCTGTAATCCATGATTTTCCTATCCTCCTGATCTGCACTCCTTGCGATACATATTCTATGCTTCGCCCAAGATTTTTAAATTCTCTCCACTTGCAATTTTCTGAAACTCAATTGCTGTATGCCATTTTATCACAATCTTGGTTTTTTGAAAAGTTTTTCACGGAAATATTAGAATTCCTTAAGAAACTCATCCAGCTCCTTTTTTGCCTGCTCATAGGACCGGAAAACAATCCCATGAATGCCACAGGTTTCTGCTCCTTTTATATTTACCGGACGATCATCAATAAATACGCTTTCTTCCGGTTCCAGCCAGTATTCATCACACAGATATTCATAAATTTCCGGATCCGGCTTCATTTTCTTTATTTTATATGAAAAAACAACGCCATCCATAAGCGGAAGAAATTTCAGTTTATCCTTTGTCTGATCCAGCATGTTTTCACTGTAGTTGGAAAGGATATACACATGATATCCTCTTGCCTTCAGATCGAGAATCCATTCCATGGCATACGGGAACAGTTCCACGGTATTTCCGACGGTTTTATGGATTTTCGTAATTTCGTCTGCCAGTTCGGGTGCTCCCGCAATAAATTTCTGTAAGAATTCATCCGGTGTCCCAAGTCCCTGATCGGACGTATCCCACAATTTGTTTTGAAACATTGCTTCATTAATTTTTTTCTGTTTTTCTTTACTGATTCCCAGACGCTGCATATATGCATCCGGCTCGTAGGAAACCAGAACCTTTCCCACATCAAAGATTATATTTCTTATCATGTCTTTTCTACTCCTTCATCCAGTCTTTTTACTGCCGATTTTATCATAACACAAAAACGCCGCATCGTACACACTGGTATCGACACGGCGTTCATTCGTTATGTTCTAGCAATATATCTGAAATGTTGAATTCTCCTCCTTTCCAACACTGAGCATCTGCATCTGCTGATCCAGCATGCCTGCAAACGATGCCTTCTTCTGCTTCATCTGGGATTCCCCATGATTCTCACGTGGAGACTGATAGGTAATCGCAATGATGCTTCCTACGGGTACAATTGTCTGATATCTGTCCTTGATTGCTGCGGTAACGCGCCTCCCTTCCATGATTGGCGTTTTTTTTGTTTACCTACACAATATATATCGGACATCTTTTCCATTTCTTAACCGTTTTCTGAATTTTTTATTTTATCACCCTCATTTTCAATAAAACAAGGGCAGAATCACAATGATTCCACCCTTATCCTTATAATCATCTAAGAATGACCGAAATTTATTTTTTTGTATAGTATCCACCGTATACGATCTCATAATGGTCGAAATTCGGATGGCTGTAAGGGCTCTTGGAAACGGTTTCCGAAGTAGTTTTGGTTTCCTTTTTATCCAGGTATAAGGAGCTGGTAGATACATCTATGATGGTTCCGTTTGCATCATAGCTGATAATATAAATTTCTCCATACACATACTGACTTGTTTTGTTTACCTTTTTCAGTTTAAATGAAATGCTAGAATCTGATACCTGTTCATCTGTGACAGTAACGGAAAGCTTATCTTTTCCCAGCACTTTATATTTCTGTTCCGGATTTCTGTCAAATGCCGTAATTTTCACACTGGACTGCGAGATATCAACATCTGCTGCTGAAGCTACATAAATGCGCTCATATGCCGTCTTCCCACTCATAACACGGTAGACCTTTTCCTCTTTTGCCGCAAGTTCTGATCCGGAACTGTCCTTCAGCGAATACTTTACCGCAATTCGGTCAAACGTTGCCTTTGTGTTGTTTTTCAGACTGATGAGAATATAATTTCCATCCAGTTTCTGAAGCTTAAGGTCAAACTTCGGCTCCGCAACCGTTACTTTTATCTTTAAAGACTGCGTATGTCCGTAATAATCTTTCCCTTTTATAGTTACAACCGAAGTTCCTGCTTTCTTTGCAGAAATGGTATACTGCTTTTTCGATTTATTGGCTTTTACTGTTGCAACTGCTTTCTTGGTGCTTGACGCACTGCTTAAAGATTTCACACCGGTAAGATACCAGGTATAGGTTTCTCCCTTATAAAGTGTTAAGCTCTCATTCTTTGTGGCTGCCTCCACAGATGCCGGTGTCACCAGCGCCAGAATCATGGCAAAAGCCAGACATGCCGTAATTACCCTCTTCATTACTTTTTTCATTCTTTCAATTTCTCCTTTCAATCTTTTCATGGATTTACGCAAACGGTGCAGGCAAATGTTTTCCCGTTTACTTTCAATGTTACTTTGGCTGTGCCGGTACCCTTTGCCGTCACTTTGCCACTGGCATTTACTACCGCAACCTTCGTGTTGCTGCTGGACCAGGTAATTCCTTTGCTTTGTCCGGTCACTTTAAACGTGCCGGTCCTGCCTTTGGAAAGAACCATGGTTACCCGGTTCACCGCAAGTCCCGGGATGGTTGTTGTAGTATATGTTTTATCTGCATTCGCTGAAGTTTCCAGCGTTGATGCTGTATATTTTTTACCGGCGATCACGACAGAATTTTCCATGTGTTTTTTGCCGTTGACCACTTTTGCGGATATGCCATAGTGCTTCATAATCAACTGATAAGCTTCACAAAACCCCTTATAATTTGCCTTGCCCTGCTCGAGTGCTTTCTGTGCCAGAACCGATGTTCCATTCGGGGAAACATTCTGCTGCATCCACTGCTGGGCGGCAACTGCCTTTTCATAATCGCTCATCCCGGAGGTCACATACTGATTCCAGATAATATCAAGCACGTTTTTCTGGGAACGCGCAATCACCGTATAGGGATATGTATAAGTTTTTTTGCCAATGGTTGCCGTTATTTTTACAGTTCCGGCTTTTTTCGCCGTCAGCCTTCCATCCGCATCTACCGATACCACACTGCTATTTGAACTTTTCCAGACGGGTGCCACAGAAGCATTCAATACGACAATGGATCGGCTCTCTCCCACATACAGTTTACTATACCCTGCCTGTATTTGTAAAGATGTCTGACTGCTATAATGAATTTCGTTTGCTTTCGCATACGTTTCCGCCGCAGAACCATACGGAGTAACTATCGTAAGCCTTGCCTTGTTACATCCTGCAAATGCATCTATTCCAATCGTTTTTACGCTGGCCGGAATCTCAATTTGGTACAAATCCGTCTGATTCTGAAACGCCTGTGTTTCAATCGTGGTATATCCTGATGGAATCTTTACCGTCTGCAAATTTGTCAGAATCAGCTGGCCAAGATTCGTTCCGATGTTAGTAACTACGTAGGAATTACATTTTGCAGGAAAGGTAACTGTGCTTTTTTCTCCCGTATACATATAAATGGAACAGCCTTTTTTCGTTGTTGCACCTTTTGGAATCTGATAGACAAATCCTGCCGCATCCTGCGCATATGCAGTTCCATCCATATCTTTGACAATCTCTGCAGCCTCTGCGATATATGGACTCCCCGCCAGCAGCACGGTAACTGCCAGGAACATCCCCGCGATCTGCCGGATACTCTTTTTCTTAGCTGTTTGTTCTCGGAACTTCATATCTTTTCCTCACTGTAAATTTCCACTACTGTACGATATTATCCGGAATCTCCAGATCGGCATCTGTCAGGATCTGTCCCTCAACGACTTTATTGACAAGCTGCTCTGCATATTTTACCTGCACCTCATCCGGATACATGACATAGCTTCGTTTCGTAGGCATGGAGTAGGTCGTCGATGATCCGCCTTTTCCTGTAACTGCATAAGACTTTACATTCCAGGAAGCCAGATCTGACAACTGCATTTTTACCAATGCAGAAATATCCTCTGAACTCATACTCGTCGTAAACATCCCGGACATACTATCCATAATTGCTGAATAGTTGCTAAGCACCGTTGTTCCGGAAGAAATTTTCTTAATCAGTGCCTCAATTGCCTGCATCTGATGACGTCCTCTGGAATTATCCCCATCTGCAAAAGATTTTCTCTCCCGCACGTAGGAAAGCGCCACCGTACCATTTAACTGATTGGTTCCCTGATTGATATAAAATCCACCTTCACTTGTCCGGAAGGCTTTCTCCGACTCTACGGTAATTCCTCCGACTGCATCTACTAATGTCTTAAATCCATTAAAATTAATCTGCACATAATAATCCACATGCTCATCATACAGATTTCCAAGTGTGGCCATAGAACAGTCTATTCCATACATTCCACAATGGGTCAGTTTATCTTTTGCACCTGCTGATGCTGCCGTATCCACGTAGTAATCTCTCGGTGTATTAATTAGAAGCACCTGCTTCGTGGACGGATTGACAACTGCCAGAATATTGACATCACTGCGGCTGGTGGTAAGAGTAAGGGTTCTGGTATCGGAACCACTGATATAAATGACAAACGGATCTGTTGTAATGGATTTTTCTGCCGTCTGTGAATCCTCCGTCACCACCGTTTCTTCCTCATGATCATACAGGGTACGCGTTCTGGAAGAAAATGTTTCATACCCATCCTGTGCCTCTACCACGTCTACATATGCCACATTCATAAGCATAGCATCTGCATTTCCTTCGTATAATGCCTGCACCATGTCGAGAATATTATCATACACCTGCGTGTGGATCTGTGTCCCGACAGTTTCATTGATCTTTTCGATTGCCTTTTGGGTATGTTCGTAATCGTATTTTTCGGTAATCGCAAACACATAGTCTTTCGCATCCATCAGTGTCTGTGCCGGATCATCCACCATGACATAAGCCGATACGGTATCTGTTGTTTTTACATTTCCAGTAATATCTCCCAGGGTATTTCCGGCTTTTACAAGCATATAAGAACCACCGATACATACAACCATGCATGCAAGTGACAAAAGGATTCCGAATGTGCGTCGGACATAACATGCTGTCTTTTTTTTGCCTTTTTTCCCGAAATAAAATAGACAGTATTCCATAATCAGCAAAAAAAGCAGGATCAATCCAAACAACATCACATACAATTCCGGAAGCATATTCAGCCACAAAACGATTCCGACAGTTGTAAGACTCAATACCAATTGCACCACCAGAATAATTCCGGCGGTTATTTTCCATTTACTTTTCTTTTTTTCCTTTGTTGCTTCCATGTGTTATCCCCAGTTTGCAAATATAGCAACCATCACTTTTTGTTATCCTTTTACCGTTTTAAAATTTTCGTTTTTATTTTGGATAATAATTTTTTTATCTTCTTCTCTATTCCCTTGCCGGGATAAATATACTGAAAGACTGCAATCAATAATCCAAATAAAATTATTGCAATTATCGCAAAAGGAATTTTGCTCACCATTTTCATTCTTGCAATTATCCAAATTATAATTAATGAAATGAATGTCTGCACTGTTAAAACCACATAAGCTGTGTTTTTCCACTTTTTTTTATTAGCGTCTTCTTGTATTTTAATTTTTTTTCTAAGTTTTTGATTCACATTCAATCTTTCATTACAAGTTTCATAAGTTCTTCTGAACTTTCTCATTAATTTTTCATTTTGTTCTTTTAATGAAGTACCCTCAAACTTCTGGATATTTTCAAGCAAAGTTTTGTAATCATAAGGCTGAATGTTACAATTTGATCCAAGTATAATCTTTTTTACACCAGTAAAAAGTGCCCGATATACGCTCATGAGATATTCCGGGTCTTTAACGATGCCCTCTTTCATTGCTTTTTCCAATTTATTAACAATCTTTTCTGCAACAAAATCACAACGTTCTATTGCTCTCTCAGGATACCCTATTCTTTTATAAAAGCTTGATACTTTCGTATTCCAGACTAAATTCACAGATGGAATATTCATCGAAAAGGAAATAATTCCAGGGTGAAGGCGGCACGAAATCACCCCATCATATTCCGACATTTTTACAAACAAGTTCTCTGGTAAATTCATATTAAACACACATTTTTCTATCGGTACATTGTAAAATCTGATAAGATAATCCAAAAAAGCTTCATCTCCAAAATTACCACTTGTTATCAATTCATAATCATAGCCCCGGATTTTTAATATATCAATGACATCCGTCCATAATTTTGCAGATTGTTCTTTCGCGAAATCAACATGATTATCTATAAATCCATTCGCTCTCATAACAAATATGCCAATTTTCTTTTTCGCATTTTTTTTGCCATTTGACTTTAAAATTGCCTCCTGACCAATAAAATTATCAAATACTGTTGCAGAAAACACAGCCGGATCAGATACAAGACCTATTTCAAAAGAATCATTAACTTTATATTTTTCAAGTTTGTCTATCCCGTCACGTGTAGTGATCTGTTTCACACATCCCATATTAAGTGCTATTTTTAGTCTCTGGCACCTTTTATTTTCTTCATTATATGCCTCAATTCCAATTGCCGAAAAAATAACAGGTTTGTTAAATTGCTGAGCAATTTCAAGAGTTAGTGCTGTTCTTTCATAAAATGTTTGATACAAATAATTGAATACTGGCGCTCCTCCAAAAACAATCAAATCTGCCTGTGATATTGCATCCTTGGCATTTTGTAATAATAGAGGGTCTCTTGTTTTCATATATTTTTTTGTAATAATAGAAGCCGATCTACTACTAATTTGATACTCACTTTTGCTAAATCCAAGATTCCTCATTAAAGCATGTAATAATCCAATATCACTATTTTCAATAACTTGATCACCTATATTATCTGAATCTCTATTTGTTAATAGCAAAATCACATATTTATTTTTTAACTCCATATTTCACCCTCTTTTAAAATACGATATAAGTATCAAAACTATACCACCACTTTAACTTATTTCATCCAGCATATCATTCGTTTATAAGCTTCAACTAACCCAATTTCCGGTTTCCATCCGAGTTCTCGCATCTTTGAAGCATCTAGCCACATTTTTACCGGTGGTGCATATCCAAGTGATACACTATCCTCTGGTATATCAATAACCACCTGTATCTTTTCTCCTGCAATCTCTCTTGCAACGAGCTCTGCCATATTCCGAATTGTGATATGGCTATCCTCATTTGCTATATTATATGCTTCCCCAGCTTTTCCTTTCACTAAAAGGGTCATAATAGCGGCAATAGCATCTGCCGTATATACATAATTACCTTCGGACTCTCCAGTCGTATGCAGTACAATATTTTCACCTCGCATCACGCTTCTTGCAAATTGTGCAAACACACGATTTTCTGTTGGAAGAATTCCCGCACCAAAAGTCTGTGCCAGTCTCGCGCTGATTACATTTACTCCATACTGCGCCGCATATGCAGTACACAGACATTCACACATACGTTTTCCTTCCGGATAACAGCTTCGAACATTCTCAATATCAACATAACCTAAGTCCTTTTCAGCAGTTTTTCCACCTACTGTCGGCTGTCCATAAATTTCCATTGATGAAATATAAATAAATGCTTTCGCCTTCTTTTCCACTGCAAGTTGAAGCATTTTTTCTGTTCCATCAATTGACGTACAAATGGTACCTACCGGATCAGACACCATTACTTTCGATGCTGTCACTGCTGCAGCATGAACAATATAATCACAATCTCCTTCACAGTTCACTTTTTCTTTTGTCAGGTCTGCCACAACATAAGTTAACGCATCTGTTTTTTCTTCTGCAAAAATCTTATCTGCCTTTTCAACATTACGTACTACTGCATAAATCTTTGCACCAAAATTCATGGTTCGATTTGCATATAGCAAATATTTCACAATCAAAGAACCAATCAAACCTGTTGCTCCAGTAATCACAAATGAACTATTCCGCAACGCATCCCATGAAATATCCCGTTTTGTAATCTTGTCAAAATCTTCTTCTAAAACATCTTTCATATCGGGTCTCCTAATCTAAAATGAATTTAATCTTCTAAACCATAAATCTGCGCTTCTTCTTTTGCATCCAACAACGCACGCATCGTATAAAAATCATCTGGTGTAGTAATCTTAATATTTTCCTGTGGTCCTTCGATCAAATATAATTTTTTACCATAATACTGCATCATAGAACAGGAATCAATAAAATCAAACTTATTCTCTGCAATTGCTTTACGGTGCGCTTCAATAATTTCATCAAGATAAAAACTCTGTGGTGCACGAGCCAGACGCGTATCCGCACGATTCGGAACATCCTCGATAGAATTATCCTCTGCAACAACCAAAACGGTTTCTTTTACTTTAACACAAGTAATGGAAGAACCATGCTTCTTAACCGACTCTATATTATCTGTAATTGTTTTCTCATTAATAAGTGGGCGAACTCCATCATGTATAAGTACAATAGATTTTTCTCCACAAGCAATTTCTTCTGCTGCTTTTAATCCATTATAAATGGATTCCTGACCACTTGCCCCTCCTGAAACAACCTTCTTCACCTTATGGATATTAAATTTTTCCAAAAGTTCCTGCAGATAAGGAATCCACTCCTCCAGACATGCAACTGTAATTGCATCAATTTCCGGATGATTCTCAAACAATTCCAGTGTATGAATAATAATAGGTTTTCCATACACATCAATAAATTGTTTGGGTTTCACGCGACTATTCATACGTTTCCCCACACCACCTGCAAAAATTACTCCAATATTCATGATAACATCTCCCTATTTTTTATTTTATATTATTTATATATGACAATAAGGTAATACCTTCTTTTTCTGATAATCAACCATTATCTCATAAATGCGCTTACAATTATTATGATCATTATAATAAAAAAAATCATCCGCACGGCGCACATATTCATCTTTCATTTTACATCCATTCGCCATGTATTCACACAATAATTCTATCAATTCATCATTATCATGTGCAATTTCGCCAAATGCCATCGTATCGTAGAAAAACGTTCCCTCCTCATAATGCTGCGGAATGTCTTTATGATGCAGATATACCAGTGGCTTTCTCATATAGGCAAAATCAAACTGGATACCAGAAAAATCAGTTACCATCAGGCTTGACTCGCGAAACATCGTCTCATAGCTCATGTCCCCAACCGCAGGAATAATATCTACATAATCATTCCTATCAAAATCATTTACCTGTGCGCTCACAATAGGATGCAGTACATATTTAATCCGATAACCGTATTTCTTCGCAGCATCAATCAGTCGCGGGTCATTGATCAAAGAATTAAATACCTGAAAATAAGTGCTTTCTTTAAACAATGGATTGTAATCTCTCTGTTCTCCTTCACTGGTACGTACCGGTACAGCTGCCTGCATGCGCCATGTAGGACTGATCATAATCTGCTTCTTATCATCATTTTTAAGTCCATCGTAACGTGGTACTCCCGTAAGTTTTAACGCATCATAACCTACATAATCATAAATTGGTTTAGAAAGATTTTCTATCTCATATTTCGATGCACAAAAATAAAGTCTGGTATTATCACGCAAACGATTCTGTGCAACCGCAATCTTCTGTACAGACATACCATGTTGTACACAGCATACATGAAAATTAACAAGATCACGTACATAACTTGAATTCGGAAGTCCGTAATTATTAAAAGCAAAAACCGTTGAATTTGAAATAACCATCATATCTGCCATAAGAAATACAAGACGATGCTTAATGCTTCCTCTTACAAGCGGCTTATATCCTGCTTTCTTTAATCGCTTATAATCTGTTGTATGCTTATCAATCAGATAATAATGTTTATTCCCATCTTTTTGGTCAACAGAATATCTATACAAATATTCAGAAGAATCTCCGCCCTTATAAATCTTGTCCAGATACATCCAAATCGGCTTATGCTTCATAATTGGTCGCATCATAAAATATACTTTTCGAATTACAAGAAACAGCCATGCCCGTTTATTAAATGACAAAAACATTTCTTTTGATAACTTATGTTCCTGTTTTCTCTGCTCCCTTTTCCCTATGGCAAGAACTCTGATACCTTCTCCATTCTTTATTGCCATATACTTTTGTACATTACCAAAACACCAGTAACTGTTTGCAAAAGCACCACTCATTCTGCTAAAATGAGATTCATAGGAAAAATTAATTTTTATTTTTTCTCCGCCAATATCTGCCACGCAAAACAATTCACACTCTTTCACTTTATCCAAAGGAAAATCTGCATGGAACGAATGACCTTTGTATACACTGACACCAAAAATTTTTGTCAATGCGTATCTTCCATTATATTTCAAAGAATATTTTTTCCCATTAAACAGCATAAATATATCATCTGACATTGAATATAGAATAGGATGTATTGTTCCATCAATGCTCAACATATTATTTTCATAATTCATAAAAAGAATATTTGTTTTTAAATTTGTAATCTTATTGAATACTGTATTTTTTGAACCATAATAAACATTTCCCGACAAATATCTTTTTTCAAATTTAAAATCCCCCCCATATTTCAAAATTCCACATAACCATTTCATAGAATCTGTCAGATGACTTTCCTTAATTTTCTGACAGTCAAACATGATATCATCTTCTATATACTGGAACGCCTGTCCCATTCTCTCCAAACAAAGTTTTTCCTGTCCCTGTGAAATTACATGTTTGTTCCGATTATTTAAATTACTCATTATTCGGCTTTTCACTGTAAACATAAAATGATACTGAATAAAACTAGGAACTTTTCCGTATTTTTCTTTAAGATTCTTTAAAAAAGGTATCCAGAACTCTGTAAATGACTCCTCATACCATTCCCTTTTGTAAATTCCTTCATAAAAAGTGCTGTTGCCCTCTTGTACCTCAACACTCTCATAAATTTGCGAATTAAGAAAAATAAATTTCTTTTCTTTTGCCATTAAACGTAAGAAAAAATCTTTCTCCGTCTCCATCCCCAATGTTTCGTCAAATTTATTTTCCACAAAAACTTTATTGCTCAGAAATGTACCTCCAAAATAAAATGGATAACAATAAAATTCTTTAGTCACATCCTGCACAACTATTTTCTTATTCATTTCATCCATTGCAAACGCACCACCTGTTCCATCAGGCATTACCTTACGCAGCATAAATATATTATTTTTTGAATATTTTTCTGAAATCTCCTGCACCTGTCTCAAAGTACCTGGTGTCCATCTATCGCCTCCATTAAGATAGGTAATAATATCACCTGTTACATGTTTTTGTGCATGTTCATACAATGAGTTTTCATTTATCAGTGCATATTTATCTGCTTTAATTTTCAGCGTTTCTAATTCAGAAATAAATCTGTTCTTTTCATCATTCTCCTTTTGATAAATTAAAACCTGTACATTTAAATCTGCAGCAATTATTTGTTCCTTTAAGCATTGTAAGGTAATTAAATTACTATTTTCATCGGCTGACAATTTCCAAATTATTGATATATTCATCTTAAGACTCCTACTCTTTCTTTGCCGTAGATTTTTTTATTTTCTTCTTCGGCACTTCTTTTTCTCTTTCCTCTATCATTTTTTCATACACCGATGCAATATCATCAATTTCACCAAATGCAATCAATTTTCCATGATCAAGTATCATAGCCTTATTACATATCCGTTTAACCTGATCCAGTGAATGTGATACAAATAAAACTGTCACCCCAGAATCAAACATACTCATAACTTTTTTTTCACTTTTTTTACGAAATTTTGCATCACCTACCGATAGTACTTCATCTAAAATAAGAATTTTAGGAGAAACAATAGTCGCAATTGAAAATCCCAATCTAGACTTCATTCCGGATGAATAATTTTTCACTGGAACATCAATAAACTCGCCCAATTCAGAAAATTCGACAATCTCATCATATTTTTCATCAATAAATTGTTTTGTATACCCAAGCATTGCACCATACAGATAAATATTTTCTTTTCCCGTATATTGTTTTTCAAATCCCGCTCCCAATTCCAACAGCGGCGCAATTTTTCCATGTTTTTCCAACGTTCCCTCCGTTGGCTTAAATACTCCAGCAATTACTTTTAATAGCGTACTTTTCCCAGCACCATTCAATCCGAGGATGCCAACCCTTTCTCCCTTTTTAATTGTAAGGTTAATATCTTTCAATGCCCAAAATTCATTATATTGGATCTGATGGCGTAACGACTGGATTACATAATCCTTCAAACTATCAACTTTTTCTTTGCTTAAATTAAATTTCATCCCTATATTTTTTAATACAATAGCATCTTCTTTGCTCATAGAACACTCCATTCTTATATTTGTAGGATGAAATCATCCTGTTTTTTAACAAACATTATCAATCCTACCACCATTGTCACTACACTAAATCCCAAAGCGTATAAAAAATAGTGAACATTCATCAATCTACCAAAAACAGCATCCCTGAAAATACTGATTATGCTATACAACGGATTAAACTTTAAAATCCATGAAAAACTACTATCAAGGATTTTCTCCGGCTGATAAAAGATCGCACACATATACATAATCAACATCAAAGCAACTCCCCAAAGATATTCCATATCACGAAAAAACACCCCAAGTGTTGCAAGAATAAAACTACAACCAATCGAAAGAAGTAATACAAGAATCAAAGCAATCGGTGCCTGCATCAGATACCATGTTGGTCGAACATTTAATACAGCAGCCACAACAACAAGAACAATCAGCGAAATTAAGAAAATAATATAATTATATAGAATGCTTGACAAAGTATATAAATATTTTGGTACATATACTTTCTTAATCATAGCCGCGTTTCGTCGTATTGATGTCAACGCTGATTTAGTTGAAGTTGAATAAAAATTATACAAAAGACGTCCGCAAAGAATATATACAGAAAATTCTTTCGTACGTGTTCCTAAAATTGTACCAAAAACGATTGTTAACACAATCATTGTCAATAACGGCTCAAGCAATGACCAGATAATACCAAGATAGGATCGTCTATACTTTAATTTAATTCCTTTTTTTACCAGTTCCCATAACAAAAAACGATAATTAACAAATGATTCTATATATTTTTTCATAATTACCTCACTTATCTTGATTTGAATAGTTAAATCTCTATACTGGAATCGGCCCATACTTTCATCTGATGATCCCTCCGTTTCTTTTCCGGTGGCAATTTCATATAATCACCAAAAATCTGTGTCAGATATTTTTCGTATCCTCCGGGAGCAAAATACTCGTGATTTTCAAATAATACTCGCGTGAACTGCACTACCTCATCATGTAGGCACCGTTCTCCCACCCCATAGATTCCATATGTAATTGCCCCAACATATTTCGCTGTATCATAATCATATCTGGAAGCAATTTGATTCATCTTTCGGATAATTCTCGGATAACCAACACATCGCATTATAAGAACCAGAGGTGTTTTTGCAATAATATGTCCAATTGATGTTCCCTTGCCAATTTTAGCTCTTGCATTCTGGATCATATAACGCATCCTTTTCATCTTCCTCGATAACCGTATTGCCTCTTTTTCGTCTTCCGGCCATCCATCCTGTGGAAAAATATCTACGAACAAATGCAATACCTGACATTTTTCGCGAATGTATTGCGAACTGTTTCGTTCTAAATACGTTCCTGTATGAACCAGTTCGCAATACGGATTAGAGAGTGTTCCCTCTTCACCGGAAATTGCCAGCAAATGCCCATTCACCGGATTTGTTTTTACAAGTTTCAGAAATCTCTCATAATCCGGTCTCGGCATACCAACATCGATGTCATCATCCCAGGGAATAAATCCCTTATGTCTCACTGCCCCTAACAAGGTTCCTCCAACCAAATAATATCTCAGCTTATATTTTTCACAATAAGCGGCAAAATCATCCAGCATTCCTACCAAAACCTGTTGTATTTCTTTCTTATCCAACAATCTTGGTTCCTTGTATTGTCCCAGAAGTTTCAGATCATAAAGCACGTGATGTTCTCTCTTATTCTCCGGTGGTAATGTCATGTAATCACCATATAATCTGGAAAGATAATTATCATAATCTTTCGTAACACAAAACATGTTTCCTTCAAATTCCATCTTTACAGTATCCATATAAGGATGCCTCGGGTATAATTCGCCGAAAAAATGTTTTCTGCCTGATGGAATGGTAATATATTTTGAATCATCATCTCTGCAACGTGCCATTTCCATCTGTACTTTTTTATATAAATACTTGGGATTCAATGCAAACAACCAACCAATACAACGCTTTATAAACATCACACAACCAGCCTTACGGTTTCCGCGTGCGAGTTCCTTAAACTCATCTCTCCAAGCGTACATTCTGTAACAGGACAAAAAAAACAATCCAGCCTGAACACCGACTCCGTGTCGTAGACGCTGGAGCGGATTATCATAAGTGTTTTCTATAATAAAGATGTCTATTTTGATTCCACATTGTTCCTTTTTCTGATTTCTGTATTCTTGAAAGACCGTATTCTTTCTGTGTACCTGTATAAAAGAACTCAGATAGCCTTCTGTATACATTGGTGCTTCCACATAATACTTGTCCGCATAATTCTTCTCAATTGCAGCAAGCAATTCTGGAATATATTTTCTTGGAATATTAAGATCCACATCATCATCCCAGGGAATAAACCCCCTATGTCTCACTGCCCCCAGTGCTGAGCCTCCTCCAAGCATATATGGTATCTCATTTTGTTCGCACAATGTAATCACATCGATTGCAATTTCCAATACAATCTTCTTAATTTCTGTAATTTCACCAATATTCAGATGATGTAGTCCAATTTTCCTAGACAAATTTTCTTTCAACAATTCATTTGTCTGTAATATCGCCATATTATCTTCCTGCCTTCAACTTTGCAAAAAGCTTCGTATTGTGTTCTTTTACGAGCGTAATAACAGCCGATTCAAGCCATGTAAGATAGGTGTTCTTCCAACGAACCGGAATCAGCATAATCTTCATATATTTTGAACGTGGCTTTGCAATTTCTAGCGCCTCATCTACCCGTGGATTATGAAGCATCTTCCTGATTTGTTTCCGCTGCTCCCTGCCGGATAATGTGCACTTTGAACTCGTTACATTCGCGACACAGCCTATCATCCGCTCAATATAACGTCTCGCAATCATTTCTTTTGCAGGCATACTGTCTATGTTCCACTCTTTATACAGATCTAAAAGCCAACCATGTTCTTCCTCCCGCTTTTCATACATATTGGCACAATACGCTGCCGTTTCTGACTCTGCACGCGCCCTGATGAAATGATAATAAGCTTTCGTTGAAACCACAACAGATTTCACATTTCGGATATAACTAATATTAAACGGAAAGTCATCCCACAAAGTCTGTGGAAAATATAATCCATTCTCTTTTATGTAATCCAATCGATACAATTTATTCCACGGAGTATACAACATATTTCTATCATAATACCGATATGCCTCTTCACGGAAAGATTGTGCATTTGTAAAAACCCTATCATCTACATATATTTTCTCACTCAAATGCCTGTTTCCGTAATACGTGTCAATGTAGAAACCACAGACCACAAGCTGTGCCTGATACTTTTCAGCCATATCATACATATCCTGAAGCATCGTTTTTTCTGCCCAGTCATCTGAATCCAGAAAATAAACATATTTTCCCTGTGCCAGATCAATGGCTGTGTTTCTTGCACTCGGTGCCCCACCATTCTCCTTGTGGATTACCTGAATACGCGAGTCTCTCTTGGCATATTCATCACAAATTTCCCCACTCCGATCCGGAGTTCCATCGTCCACAATAAGAAATTCAAAATCCATAAAGGTCTGTCCCAATATGCTTTCAATTGCTTTCCCAACATATTCTTCCACCCGATATACAGGCATAATAACGCTGATTTTAATATCTCTCATGTGTAACTCCTTGTTTCATTATTATATTTTATCATGCAAAACAAAAGCTAAAAACAGCAGTTTATCTTTAGTATAACATAAATATGAGTAAAGGCAATCTGTTTAATTCCTAAAAAATGCTGAAATTCCTCTGAAAATTTGTTATAATACAATAGACAGGAGGACAATATGAAAAAGGAACTACCTATTATATTAATTGCATTTATTTTTATCTTATCTTTTTTTACACCGCTGACTGTATCAGCATCTCCAATTTCGGAAATGAATATTTACGCCATCTACCTTGATTCCCCAGAAAAAGGAGACTGCGTTCTTCTTGAATCTAGAAGACATGCTTTATTAATTGATATCGGTCGCTATAGTCATGCACCAACCATTCTCAATCAGCTCCAGACGCTTGGCTTAACCCATGTCGATATATGTTTTAGCCATTTGCATTCCGATCATACCGGTGGAACTTCCGGAGACTTCATTGCGGGATTAAAATTTCTCATCAACTCCGGCATCACTGTCGACAATCTGTATCTTCCTTCCCGAAGCTACTCTGCATATAGCCAACGATATCAAAAAAAATTTGATGAAATTCAAAATTCCGTATCGGCATACACAAATATACACTATTTACGTGTAAACGACCAATTAACAATCGGCGATATTACAGGCAAAGTAATCGGTCCTGTAAACCCTGTAGATTATATGCCACATATTGATTCAAACGGAAACGGTTACACAACCTATGAAAACAACACTTCTCTTGCAATGATTTTCAGTTGTGGCAATACCAGATATTTTACTGCTGGTGATTGTTATAAGGATGAAGCAGAAGCGCTTTGTAATTATTATGGCGATGCATTAAAATGTGACATTATGAAATTATGTCATCATGGTACAACTAGTGGAAACACTCAGCGGCTTATTAACGCTGTTCAACCAAAATATTCTTTCGCATCAAATATATATTATGATGACAAAGCAGAAGATACCGGATACTGGAAAATATACAAAGCTTCCACCCGTGCTTCAAAATACGGAATGTGTTATGCTGTTGGCACCGAAAAAAAGACCTTAATCTATCATATCGTAAACGATAAGATCACCTTATATAAAGGATCTCAAATATCCTCTAATAACCAATTGAAAGGATGGCAACATTTCTTCGGTTCCGATGGTGTAAACATGAATTATAATACATATTATTTTGACAAAAATTGTCAACCGCTTATTGGTACTCAAAAAATTGGAAAGCACTACTATTTTTTTGACAAAACCGGATTAATGCAATATGGCAAATTTACTTCCAATAATACATATAATCATTGGCTCACTTCACAAGAAGGCAAACAATATTACACTCTTACAAACGACCGTAAATATGCTTATCTTACTGTCGGATTCAAAGAAATAGATAACTCATTATATTATTTCAACTCAAATGGTTACCTGTATATTGATCCATCATATGCCAATGATGAGACAGATGAGGATGATATGATAATTACCCAAATCGGAGCAGACTATTATGCAATGAATAGTATCGGAACTCTCCTGTCAGATGATTGGCTAGAACAGGATGGATTCTATTACTTCTTCAAAAAAGACGGAAAAATGGTTTATGACTGTCTCTACACCATAGAAAATACATCCTATCTATTCGATACGGATGGCACACTTATGACAGCTGATGGAGTAAAATACGATTTTGTATCCTGGAAAAAAAGATTATATGCCGTAGATCACAATGGTATTATTGTCAAACAAAACATCGTCAAAATTAAAGGTCATAAATATTACTTTGATTCAAACGGAGTATTAGTAAAAAACCGGAAAGTCGTATGGAAAGGTCATAAATACAAATGCAATTCTAAAGGTATAGTCAAAAAACTCTGATAATTTTCAGCAATTAAAAACATATCCATCAGGAACCACCGGCTAAGCCGGTGGTTTATTCACTCCCCCTATATCAGCTTGTTACCGGTGATTCTAAAGACCTGTCAAGTAAGACCGACAGCCATTAACATTTGCTTATTAAAAACAACAGCAAAATTTGAAATTTCAAATTTTGCCGTTATTTTATTTATTCAGTTTTACTTGATTGCAGTGGTCTGATCCTGATCCACGCCTTCCGTGTTTTCTTTCTGGAACAAAATCTTAAATGTCAGGAATAAAATCTTGATATCCATCCAGACAGAATAATTTTCGATATAAGTCAGGTCCAGTTTCAGCTTGTCATACGGTGTCGTATTGTACTTTCCATACACCTGTGCATATCCGGTAAGCCCGGCTTTTACTTTCAGACGCAGCACAAATTCCGGGATTTCTTCGGTATACTGATCCGCAATAATCTGACGCTCCGGGCGGGGTCCCACAACAGACATCTCACCCTTTAAAATATTAAACAGCTGTGGTAGCTCGTCAAAATGAATGGCTCGGATCACACAGCCGACCGGCGTAATCCGCGCATCTCCTTTTGCGGCAAGACGAGCCCCCGCATCCTCGGAATGTGTGGTCATGCTGCGGAACTTATAGATCATAAACGGCTCTCCGTCCTTTGTCAGCCGCTCCTGCTTGTACAATATCGGACCATGATCATAAAGTTTGATACACAAAGCAATAACAATCATAAACGGAGAAGCGATCACTATTCCGATCAGGGAAATCACAATATCCATCAGACGTTTTACAAACAGATCTACAATGCCAAGCCCCTGATTCCGGGACAGATACAGTGGCGTGTCAAACAGATGAATATCATCCGCTCCGCGGAACAGAATGTCCGAAATCTTTGGTGTAACATATGTGCGGATAGATTCCTGATAACAGTATTTCATAATCTGATTACGCACTTCAGACGGCAGATCACACAGAACCACCGCATTATATTTCTGAATCATCGGATACAGCTTTTCATAACCAATCCGGTAACTTTCCGCTGCACAGATATTATACTTGTCTTTTCTTGTGTTGATTTTTCCGATCAGATCATCCGGCGAATAATTTCCATAAATCACAAGCATCTGACGCGGCGGATACAGACGTGTATATGCCTTTCGCACCAGTACGACCCACGGAACGATAAATATAATCTCTGTTACCGTCATCAGAAGCAATGGCTGTGGCGGCAGATAATCGTTGGCGACCAGACAGATCTCGAAATACGCAACAATCATCGCAAGAACCACTGCCAGTATCTGGGATAATATAATATCCGAAATCCGCATATATCCGATCCGGTATCCTCCAAATATCTTCGTGAAAAAGAACACAAAGAGTACATACATACCAATCACTGCCCAGTTACCTCTGTTGAAAAAAGTATTCGCTTTATCCAGCATCGGAATATAGAGCATATACCATACCCATCCGAACATACACGCTTCCACCGCAAGCGATATGATATTCGCTGCAAAATTTAATAAATGCTTGTATTTATCTTTCATTAAAACTTTCCTCTAACATGTAGTTTTCCGGTTGTACCCACAGAAATTTTATTCTCCCAGTCCGCTCTCTACATAAGCGACCAGTTCCCGAAGTGCCTCGTGTTCATCCTCACCGTCACAGACAAGTGTAATCTCGTCCCCAGATTTGATACATGCCCCCAGTACACTCAGCACACTCTTTGCATTTGCTGTATTTCCACTGTACTCAAAGGTGATTTTACTTTTATATTTCATTGCCTCTTTGCATAAATTTCCTGCCGGACGCAAATGCAGTCCTGTAGGATTGATGATTTTAACTTTTTGAGATACCATAAGAACGCCTCCTTATAACATAACTCTGGTAATCAGATCTGCAAGCTTTTTTGCTTCCTGCTGGATAACTTCCAACTCTTTGCCTTCTATCATGACACGCACCAACGGCTCAGTACCCGAAGGACGAATCAGCACTCTGCCCTCTCCGGCAAATTTTTTCTCCAGTTCGCCGATTGCTTCTGCAATTTCTGAATACTCCATGTAACTTTCTTTTTTATGGTTTGGCACTTTTGCATTGACCAGTGCCTGTGGCAGCACCTCCATAATCTGTGCAAGCTCTGATAATTTCTGTTTTGTCTCTACCATAACCTGAAGCAGATGTAAGGCGGAAAGAAGTCCGTCTCCGGTTGTGTTATCATCCAAAAAAATCACATGGCCGGACTGCTCTCCTCCGAGATTATATCCGTTTTCCAGCATATTTTCAAGAACATAACGATCCCCGACTTTTGTTTTCTCTACATGAATGCCCTGTTTTTCACCCATCAGACTGAATCCCAGATTCGTCATCACGGTGACAACAATGGTGTCCTTTGCAAGTTTTCCGTTTTCTTTCAGGAAATTTCCGCAAATCGCCATGATCTGATCTCCATCTACCAGCTTTCCGTTTTCATCTACAGCAAGCATACGATCCGCATCTCCGTCAAATGCAATACCGATATCTGCCTTTTCGGAAACAACTCTTGCACACAGTTCGTCCATATGGGTAGAACCGCAATTGGAATTAATGTTCGTTCCATCCGGATTCGTGTGAATCGCGATCAGATCTGCCCCCAGATCTTTCAGCGTCTTAACCGAAGTATAGGAACTTGCGCCTTCTGCACAGTCCACAACGATCTTCAACGCAGACAGATCTACCGGAACCGTCTTTTTCTCAAACGCAATATACTCATCCACAATATCAAACCGATACTCAACCCTGCCGATTCCCGGTCCGATCGGAAAAACAACGTCTTCCATATCATTCCGGATCAATGCCTCGATTTCGTCCTCCAGCTGATCGGATAATTTATATCCATCTCCATTAAAAAATTTGATTCCGTTAAATTCCATCGGATTATGGGAAGCAGAAATCACAACCCCTGCATCTACTTTATGTTTCCTTGTAAGATATGCAATTGCAGGTGTCGGGGCAACTCCCACAAAAATAGCATTTGCTCCAACTGAACAAATTCCTGCCATCAATGCATTTGCAAGCATTCCTCCGGAAATTCTTGTATCACATCCAATGATGATTGTCGGCTGGTGGGACTGTTCCTTTGTTAAAACATAAGCGCCCGCCTGACCGAGCTTCATTGCAAGTTCAATTGTAAGCTCTGTCCCCGCAACTCCTCTGACTCCATCGGTTCCAAACATTCTTGCCATAATAATTATAACTCCTTTATATACTTTACTATTCGCCGGTATCCTCACCGCTGTCTGTCGAAGTATCTCCGTCCTGTGTATTCTTCGCTTTCACGGTAACGCTGACAGTAATCGGCTGATATGCATAATGATCTTCATCCAGTTTCAGTGAAAGTTCCACCTGATGCGTTCCCTCGCTCAGCTGGGAGGCATCAATGGATGCTGCCAGCTCCGATGCATTCAGCTTATTCAGATCATCCTGCAGCCCACTGATCGTCACAGAAACCTGTGCCTTATCAAAAGATAAGTTCAGGCCGTCCGGCAGACTGTTCACCCTGATATCAGATGTCTGCAGATGATAGGTTCTGGACGCATACGCTTCAATTCTGACGGTTACCGTAACGGATGCCGCAGAAGAATCTACCAGTTCCACGCCGTCCGGCAGATATTCGGAAATATCAATCGTTGTCTTTACATCTTCCCTTGCCCCGCTCACATTGATTACGTTTGCCGGAATTTCAAGTGAAACAAGCGGATTGAGTACATTGGATGCCCCTTTCAGTTTCACAGTATCCGGTGTGCTGCTGATCTCCACTACCCGGTATTCCCCGTATGGGGTTCCTGTTGTCGAAAATACAAGCGGTACTTCCTTTACACTCAGGATTTTTGCCGAAATCGTCACCGTCGTATTGCTCAGCTTCAGCTGGGTGGTATCCACTTCATTTCCATCCGAATCATAGAGAACCGGAATCACATTATCCGTCAGATTCGATGACATTCCATCCACATCAATCGTAGCCACAACCTTATCTACTTTTTTCACAATAGATGCCGGTCCCGACACGTTCAAAACATTCGGGTTTGTCACGGAAACTTCTCCGAGGGCATATCCCGCTGCCACTTTTCCGCTGGTGTCCGCAGAAATCATAAATCTTCTGCTCATCAGATCTTCCAGGGAAAGTTCCATATATTTGTTTTTATTGTTAATGCTCACGGATGTATACGTCCGCTTGGCACTGATCTCGATCGGAACACTCGCCTTATTCCCCTTGTCATTTATGATCAGACGGTTCATATCTGCCACCGCAGAGAAATCGGTGTCATCAAGTTTTTCAAGTTCACTGCGTTTTCCGGTCACAGTAAAGGTAACCGTGTTGGTTCCGTCCAGCACTTCATAGCACTTGTTCATATCTGTAACTGCGGACGCATTTTCTACCGTTACATTTGTTGTAAATGTTTTTGATTTTTTCGGATCATCAATATTATATACAACCAGCCATAAGATAAATGCAAGAACTACAGCCAGAATTTTAAAGCCCAGATTATTCACCAAGGTTTTTAGAATCTTTTTTGCCATTCATAAACCTCCTTTTCAGCAGTCTCAGTTTGGTCACCTGTTGATTTCTGTTCTGCAGATACTTTAATTTGCCTCTCAGAAAATCCGCATTGACATTCCGGTAAATCTGTCCCCGCATAGCGATTGATACCTTACCGGTTTCCTCCGAAACTACGATCGTCAGTGAATCGCTCACTTCACTGATTCCTACAGCTGCACGGTGTCTGGTTCCCAGATCTTTGCTCAGTGTCATACTGTCCGACAATGGCAGATAACAGGTCGCGGAAACCACACGGTCTCCACGTACAATAACAGCTCCGTCATGAAGCGGAGTATTTTTTTCAAATATATTAATTAACAGCTGGCTGCTGATAATTGCATCAATATCAATTCCTGTTCTCACATATTCATTTAACAGGATTTCATCTTCTATTACGATCAGGGCACCGGTTTTTACTTTCCCCATGGCATAACAAGCCTTGATCAGTTCGTCAATTGTGTGGTCGGAAAATTTATTTTCCTCTACTTTTCCAAAGTCAAATAACTTTCCCAAAACATTTTTTCCGCCAAGATTCTCAAGTGCCTTCCGAAGTTCCGGCTGGAAAATAATCACCAGGGCCGTCAGTCCGACACTCAACGTATTTTCTGCCAGCCAGAGGATGGTATTCATCTGAAAGATTGCTGCAACGAGTACAAACAGCAGAATCACGATGATTCCTTTGAACAGATTCCACGCACGCGTATTTTTAATCCAAAGCAGAATATGATAAAACAGGAAGGAAATGATCAGTATTTCCACGATATCCACAAAGGAAAAAGAGATATCCGGCATACCGAACAATCCTGTTGCATTGTCATAAAATTGGCTTAATGTTCCCAGAAAATTTTGCATCTGGCTCCTCTTTTCTTCATTTCATTATTTTGATGCTTCGTTCCCCTTATTTGAGTAAATCCTCATCAATGTCCAGTTCTTTCGCAATAACCTTCCGGCTGTTCTCTTCCTCTTCCGGAGACAGCACGGATCTGCTATGGTCAATCCGCTTTCCCATGCTTGCGGTATTTCCGAAATGTTTTACCGTAACCTCACGGACAGCGACCATTTTCTTCGGCACAGCCTTGACATAATAATAGTAATCATCATCCTCAAACTGCACCCGTTCGGTCCGCGCATAATCCAGATTCATAAACAGAAACTGAAGGATAAATGCAATAAGCAGGGAAATAATATTGCCGACTATCAGCCATAATGTCTTTCCTGTAACTCCAAGAACAATATAACCTACAAATAATCCGGCAATCTGAATAAGCGCACCGGAAATAATTGCCAGTGTCCAGGCATTATCCACTTCCATCCGGCGTACCAGATAAACTACAATGGCAGTAATCACAAAGATAACGATTACCAGATACATTTCTTTATTTCCCAGAAACTGCCCCACCGAAATATCAAATTTGGAAGAAGACTGTTCCTCATCTGCATTTGACGCACTCATCAGTGCTCCTGCATTCCGGTGAATTCCGTCCAGGAAATAATAGACAACCGTACCGCATACCACTCCGATCACAGAATATGCACTGCGCAGCAGGCTGCTGCCAACCGGCATCACATACGGAATATACAGTTTAAAACACAGCGGTGTAAGCACAACCGTCAGTCCGTCTTTCGGTGCGAAACGAAAATATACAAAGAACAGAATCGCAAACAAAATCAGTGCGGTAAGTGCTACTTCCATGGAAAGCGCATACATATCCGCAAGCACCACAATTGCGCCAATCCATAATATGGCACCAGTCGGCAGAATGGCACAGACAAGCGCCAGCAGTAACGCCACCGGAAACCGGCTGATTTTCTCCATGAATCCGATATTGGTATTGATCACGGTAAAAAGAGCCAGTGCAACGGCAAATTTTACGATCGGATACAGATATGTTTCATATTTACTGTAAAACCGGATCAGCTGATCCTTTATTTCCAACAACTTCGTCATAAATCCTCCCTGTTATGCCCCATCCTTTATTTTTCTTCCCGCAGTAATCTGCGCGCTCTCTTCAGATGATTTCCATATGCTTTCATCTTGCGATAGCTTTTTGCATACCGGACACAATAGATCCGTGCGGTAATCAGAAGATACACGATCATAAATCCGGCATATGCAACAATAAGTTTCGGGACGAACGTCGTAAGATCCACGCGATTGATCCATTTCGTAATTGTATCAATATCCCCAAGTCCCCAGAACACGATCAGAAGAATAAATGCGATGGTTCCCGAAAAGAAACTTTTTACAATTTCTTTTCCTACATAGTCCCACATCGTATATTCTCCCGCCTGATAATATTTTTTATTTTCATATTCATCAAATGCTGCAAGATGATATAATTCTTTTACCCGTTCTTCACTGATCATAGATAACTCCTGTCTCGAACGCATCCCGGAATTTGGACACAATGATGCATTATTTGCTATTATACCATAGATAGTTCTTTTTTCAAAGTCTGTTTTCCAATCGCCCGTTTCCATGAAAAAAGCCCCGGAAATATCCGGGGTCTGGTTATTTGTCCACTATTCATTTTTTAAATATCTCATACGGTCCCTGTCTCTGGTAGAGCGTAAGTTTTCCATCTTAGGTTCCGGTTTCTGATAGGCATTCTGAAATTCGTTTGCCATTCTTTCCTTGCATCTTTCGCAAAAACGTCCCGTGCGGATCGGTTTCCCGCATTTTTCACATACAATCCCTGCTTCCGTTGCTGTGGAAAGAATCAGTCTTTCTTCCCTTACCCACTGCCGGATCTGCTTGGTTGAAATATCATTGTCCGTTGCCGTCTGCTCTACAGAAGCGCCCGGATGCTCTTCGAGATACTCTTTTACTTCATGAAATTTATCTTCCAGTTTTTTCTGGCATGCCGGACAGATACGCTCATTGTTGAGAACATTAAACAATCTGCCACACATTTTACAATTTCTTACATCCATAGTATCCCTCCTAAAAGCCTCTGCCAATGCAGGCAGTCAGCACATAAACCTGTTCCGCACCCGCTTCTTTTAATCTCTCCGCTACAGCTTCTACTGTAGATCCGGTTGTATAAATATCATCCACAATCAGAATTCTCTTATATTTTACTACATTATCCGAACTCTGAAAAGCATTTTTGACATTATTTTCTCTTTCTCTGCCATTCAGTTCTTTCTGTGGCCGTGTATCTTTCACCCGGATCATCAGACGCGGAATACACGGAATATCCATTTTTTCTGACAGTGCCCTGCCAAAAAGCGCAGCCTGATTATATCCGCGATACCGTTCTTTTTTCGAATACATCGGTACCGGAACGATGGCTTCGATCCTTTTTTCCCGCATCCAGTTTTCCCAGCGCTGCATGGCTTCCTCCGCCAGAAAACGGGCATATCTCCTCCGGTTTGCATACTTAAACCGGTACATGGATTTCTGCACAGCCCCACGATATACAAAAAGCGATCGTCCTTCTGCAACAAAAGAACGATGCTTTCTGCAATTCTGACAATATTCTGTTTCGGTATCCGCAAGCGGGCTTCCGCAATGATAACAGTACGGCTGCACAACGGGATACAATTTTTTCCGGCACGCTGCGTGAACATTTCGCTGTCTGCAGATATCTGCCGTTTCCAGCAGACGGTCGCATACAAAACAGCGTGGCGGAAATATACATTCCAGAAAATTATCCAAGACGGATACGGTTTCGAACTTCAATCTGTGCTGCCGCTTTTTCAAATTCAGCCTCTGTCATATCTTTTGTAGTAAATCCAATCTCTCCTGCAATTCCGGCATCTGCATATTCTACACTGCCAAATGCATTTTCGATTATTTCCTTACCGGAAGAAGTGCGTACAAAGAAACTGTTTACACTGTCTTTGTAATCTACCAGTGTCAGTTTTTCCGGTGACCAGTCAATGTAAATATTGGTATTTTTGTGCTTTGTCATATCCACGATATCTGCTACTACTGCACTTGCTGTCGGAAGCTTACCTGCTCCGCTGCCGTAGAACATTGCATCGCCCAGTACATTTCCATGTACGAAGATTCCATTGAACACACCGTTTACTCCGCAAAGAGGATGCTCTGCGCTGAGCATGAAAGGAGCAACCATACAACTGTAACTGTTTCCAACTTTACGGCTGGATGCAAGAAGCTTAATGGAACGGTTCAAAACCTTTGCATACTTAAAATCATCTGCTGTGATCTTTGTGATTCCCTCGCAGTGAATATCCTCAAAATCTACCTGCCGGCCACACACCAGAGAAGTTAAAATGGCAATCTTGCGGCACGGATCATGTCCTTCGATATCCGCAGTAGGATCTTTCTCTGCATATCCCTTTTCCTGTGCGTCTTTCAGTACCTCATCGAAATCTGCACCTTCCTCTGCCATTTTTGTCAGCATGTAGTTTGTGGTTCCGTTTAAGATACCTGTAATCTCTTCGATCTCATCGGCAGTCAGACATTTATTCAATGGACGGATAATCGGAATTCCGCCGCCTACACTTGCCTCAAACTGAAAGTTCACGTTGTGATCCCGTGCAATTTTAATCAGTTCCGCTCCCTTGGCTGCAACCAGGTTTTTATTGGAAGTGGCAACCTGTTTTCCAGCCTCAAGCATTGCTTTTACAAACGTATATGCCGGCTCCACGCCTCCCATGGTCTCTACTACGATGCCGATCTCCGGATCGTTTACGATCGTCTGATAATCATGTACAATGGCATCTTCCATAGGGTCTCCCGGGAATTCCCGCAGATCAAGAATATATTTGACATCAACCGGTTCTCCCGCACGCTTTGTGATCTTTTCCTTGTTAATTCTTAATACATCTACGACACCGGAACCAATGGTGCCGTAGCCCATAACTGCAATCTTCATTTTTCTTACTCCCTGGCTAATATTTTTGCATAATGAATCCCCTGCACAGATTCAATACTGTTTCTCATATCCTCCACATTGCCCGTCGCAGGGAACACATCAATACTGAGCGACAATGAAGCAATTCCATTAACCGGAACGCTTTGATGAATCGTCAGAATGTTTGCATGAAATTCCGCAATCGTTTTTAATACCATGGACAACAGCCCCGGTTCATCATCCAGCTGGATCACCATATTGACCGTTTTTCCTTTTGCATTTTCATGATATGGAAATATATCGTCCTTATATTTGTAGAAAGAGCTTCTGCTGATCTGTACCATCTCTGTGGCTTCCTGCACAGACTCCACTTTACCAGAATCCAGCAGCCGCTTCGCTTCCACGACTCTGAGCAATACCTCAGGCACGGCTTTTGCCCGCAATACGAAGAAAGATGCCTTCTCGCCCATCCTGATTTCCTCCCTTATGTATTGTCTGTCTACGACCGACACTTGTGCTCACTTGAAAGATTCTACCATAAGAACATCAATCTTGCAAGAGGTATCGGGGATCTGTCCCCGATTTTTACGCTCTCGGCTTTCCGCAGTTGGAGCAGAAATTTCCGCTGTTAACCTGTCCACAGCTACAGGTCCACTCGGTTTTCGGTGCCGGTTTTCCACAATTGGAACAGAATTTTCCCTGATTCTGCTGTCCACATGCACAGGTCCAGCCTTCCGGTGCCTCCTGCCCAGCAGGAGGTATCGCAAGCACCGCCCCCTGCGTCATTCCAGCTTGTGCACCTCCATTCATCATCTGCATCTGCTGCAGATTCACATTTGATGCCGCTCCCATCATACCACCGGATATATTGGAAGCCATTCCCATTCCCATAAAACCGGCCATGGAACCATTGGAATTACTTCCCGCTGCCTCAAGCCCTCTGGCTACCGCTCCCTGCACGTATCCTTCCCGGACCGTCGGATCGGAAAGCATGGCTCCTTCATTTCTCATATTCAGCAGTTTCTGCGATTCCTCGCTGTAAGAAACCGTCATACCTACCGCCTGGATTTCCATACCACGGGTCTGATTCCATTCCTCATCCAGAACCGATGACATATACTTTCCAAGTTCTCTTGCCTTGCTCGAAACAAAAGAAATACGGAAACCATCTGCCGACATCTGATTTACGGATGACTGCAAAGCCTCTAAAAACTCAGACAGATACTGCTCATTGATTTCGTCAATCTCTACATGATCCTTATTTTTTGGAACCGCTTCCGCATAAAATTTGAGCGGATCTACAATTTTAATCGAATATGTGCCATGTGCACGCAAAAACAGTTCGGCATTATAGAACGAATCAAAATAATTGATTGGCTGTCTTGTTCCGAACTTAATGCCTTTGATTTCCTGCAGATTGACAAAAAATACCTGCTGTTTCTGCGGCGTCTGTCCGCCGAAACGGAAACGGTCAAACGATTCCTTGATGGAGTCTCCCAGTTGTCCGTTGAGCAGTGACGGCATGGAAGAATGATCCACTTTGTAATATCCCGGCTCTGCTGTGTAATCTACAATCTTGCCTCCGTCCACCAGCATCATAAACTGATTGTCATATACATGAATCATGGAACCATTCGACACGACATTGTCCGTTCCCTTTTTATTTTCCCCACGGCGGATCAGTGTTCCTTTGGTAAAAACGGTCTGATCCCCCATATTATCTGCTTCAATGACTTCCAGCCACTGATCTGCAAATGCACCTCCAACTGCCTGCGTTACTGCCTTAATAATTCCCATTACGCTCCTCCTTATTCCTGTTTTTATTTACACATCATCACTGTCCATATTTTTCGGACATCCCAGGCTCTGCCATTTCAGATATCCATTGATAAACGGATCAATGTTTCCGTCCATCACTGCGTCCACATTTCCGCTTTCCACACCGGTTCTGTGATCTTTAACCATGGTATACGGCTGCATAACATAAGAACGGATCTGGTTTCCCCAGCCGATATCTGTCACTTCGCCCCGGATTCCAGCTGCTTTGGCTGCATTTTCTTCCTGTTTGAGAAGATACAGTTTCGCTTTGAGCATCTGCATCGCTTTATCCTTGTTCATATGCTGCGAACGCTCATTCTGGCACTGCACCACAATTCCGGTCGGAAAATGCGTGATACGGATAGCAGAAGACGTCTTGTTGATATGCTGTCCTCCGGCACCACTGGAGCGGAACGTATCAATACGGATATCTTCCTCCCGGATCTCCACATCGACATCTTCTTCTATATCCGGCATCACATCGCAGGATACAAAAGAAGTCTGTCTTTTTCCTGCTGCGTTAAACGGAGAAATACGAACCAGCCGGTGCACACCTTTTTCCGATTTCAGATATCCATACGCATTCTCCCCATTCACCTGAAATGTAATGGATTTGATTCCGGCCTCTTCTCCATCCAGAGAATCCAGCACTTCCACGGAAAATCCCTTTTTATCTGCCCATCGGGTATACATACGATAGAGCATGGCTGCCCAGTCACAGGATTCCGTGCCACCCGCTCCCGCATGCAGGGAAACAATGGCGTTGTTCCTGTCATATTCTCCCGACAGAAGCGTTTTCATACGGATATCCTCATAGGTCTGAACAAATTCTTTCATCATCTGATCGATCTCCGGGATCAGTTCCGGATCATTTTCCTCATATCCCATCTCGATCATGGTTTCAATATCATCATATTGCGTCGACAATGCCGCATAAGTTGCCACATCGTCCTTTAAACTTTTGACTTCCTTCATCTTGTTCTGGGAAACTTCCGGATCGTTCCAGAAATCCGGTGCCTCCATCTCCCGTTCCAATTCCTGAATCCGCTGTTCTTTGCCAGCTAAGTCAAAGTGAATCCCTCACTTCCTGCAGTGGAGCCTTGTAGCTTTGCAGCTGGCTCTTAAAATTATCCAATTCTACCACAGAATCACCTCTTTCTATTTCTTATTTCAGACTTATGATAATATAAAATAATATGAATAGCAAGCAATGCAAGAAATGCTCCTGCCGAATCAATCAGCACATCCGTCACTCTTCCGGCTCTTCCCGGCACAAACAGCTGATGAAATTCATCGGTTGCTGCATAGGCTGCCGTTATGCCAAGTGCCATACATCCACGGTTCTTTTTCCGGTCAAATGCCGTCAATGCCTGAAATATCAGAAGTGCAAGAACTGCATATTCGCTCATATGTGCAGCTTTGCGCACAGGATATTCAATTTTCTGTGCCATCTGTTCCAGTTCCGGCCCGGAATGTTTCAATCCAAACACCTGATTCCACATCTTAACAATCCGGTAACTCACATGCCCGCTGATTTCCGAAGACTCCGTATCCGGCTGTGCGGAAAACGAAAAAATAACCACAGCCCATACAACAATCAACGCAACACTGACAATTCTCCATACACGTTTTCTTTTCATTGTTACCCTTTAATTCATTTTTTCTTTCACAACAGAAATTGCTTTCTGTAACTGATTATCGTACTTCATGTCATAACTTTCATCTTCCGGACCGCTGTATTTGTATTCCAGTTTGATATCCGGCTGAATGCCTTTCCCGTGAATGTAATGTCCCTTTGGCGTATAATATTTCGCGGTTGTAATTTTAATGGCATCCCCGTTTTCCAGAGGAAATACCGTCTGGACAATTCCCTTGCCAAACGTTTTTGTTCCGATCAAGGTTCCATAATCATAATCCTTGATTGCTCCGGCAAAGATTTCTGATGCACTGGCACTGTCTCCATTAACTAAAACTGCCATCGGATAATGAATGCAGGACGCATCGGATGTATATGTCTCTTTTTTCCCATATTTATCCTCCGTGTAAACAACCGTTCCCTCCGGAAGAATCTGATCCAGAATATCCACGACAGAAGTCACCAGTCCGCCCGGATTGCTCCGCACATCGACAATCAGCCCTTTCATATCTTCCTTTTCAAGTGCTACAAGTGCCTTTTTAAACTGTTTTGCGGTATTACTCTGGAATTCGCTGATCTGTATGTAGCCGATCCAATCAGAAAGCATTTTGGAATCCACACTCGGAATATCCACGTTTTTACGTTCCACATCAAATTCAAGATTTTCCCCGGTCTGCGAACGATAAACTTTCAAATGGACTTTTGTCCCCTCTTTTCCCCGTATCTTTTTTACAAGGTTGGAAAGTTCCATACTGGTCGCTTCATACTTATCCACGGATAGAATTTCATCTCCGTTTTTCAGCCCCGCTTCCTCTGCCGGTGTTCCCTCGTACACTTTAACCACTGTCACTTCCATGGTCTTTGCATTCTGTGAAAGCGCCGCACCGATTCCATAATAATTTCCATTGGTTGATGTCTGCAGATCTTTATATTCATCTACCGTGTAGTATACGGAATAAGGATCTCCAAGCCCGCTCAGCGTTCCTTTATAAATGGCATTGCGGATATCTTTTTCTTTGTAAGAATCGTTGTAATACAAATCGATATATGACAACAGCTCATCCACTTTCTTTATTGCTGCCTGGTCGAGAACATTGTCTTTGGCTGTCTGTTTTACTCCCTGTGGTCCAAATATAACATAATTGTTTGTAAGATTCGCATACGCACGAATTCCGACTCCGGCACCGATTCCCGTAATCAGCAGTCCCAGCACCAGCCCGATAATCACTCCGTTTTTAAAGCCCGATGGTCTTCTTTTTTCCGGTTTCCCGGTTTTGATCATTTCTTCCTGTTCTTCCTGCATTCCTGCCTCCATAATTTTCCCTATAAATCAAGAAGCCACACCTTGCAGCATGGCTTCTTGTCATTTTATGACAACAATAACAATATTATACTTTCAAATGTTTGCGGATCGTCATCTGACTGCCGATAAATCCGATACCGGCTCCAAGGATAACTCCCACCGGAATCAGTGTCCGGAAAACAACCTTCACCGGTTCAAACACGATCATCGAACCAATAAAATTGAATTTCGCTGCAATATAGACAATGATCTTCTGATACATAAAATACAGCACACCAAGCGGAATCGCTGCTCCGATCAGTCCGATCACAATTCCTTCCACAATAAACGGCGCACGCACAAGAAAATCCGTTGCTCCGATCAGCTTCATAATGGCAATTTCTTCCTTACGGACCGAGATACCGACCATTACGGTATTGCTGATCAAAAAGACAGCCACACACAGCAGAATCAGAATAATTCCTCCGGAAACATATCCCAGCAGTTTATTAAAATCCGTCAGTGTATTTGCCACCTGGGCAGACTCTTTTACCTCACGCACCCCGGTAAGTCCCTTGATATAGGTTACAAGGGAATCCTGCATCGAAACATCGTTCAGATACACCTGATAATGTGCAGAATTCGCAAGCGGATTATCTGTAAATCCATCCGCAAGTTCTTCTTTTCCCTGAAAATATACTTTTTTATATTCTTTCCACGCCTCGTCGGCAGACACATACTCGTTTTTGCTGACCTCGGCACGCTTATTAATCTTTTCTCCGATGTCACGGATCTGTGCATCTGTCGCATCATGTTCAAAAAATACGGTAACTGACACACCCTCTTCAATAGAATGTACCGTCGCACTGAAATTCGTTACAATAATATAAAACAGACCGAACATAAAAATGCAGGCCGCCATGGTTGCCACGGAAGCAAGCGAAAACATTTTATTTCGAAATATATTTTTTAAGCCCTGTCTGATCGAATAAAAAAAGGTATTAATTCTCATCGTCGTAGCCACCTTCCTTACTGTCACTGACAATCGTACCCTTTTTCACTGTGATCACACGTTTTTTCATAACTTTCACAATTTCCAGATTATGGGTTACAACAATCACTGTAGTTCCTTTACTGTTGATTTCCTCTAGCAGTTTCATAATCTCCCACGCATTATTGTTATCCAGATTTCCGGTCGGCTCATCTGCAAGCAAAATGCTCGGCTCATTGATCAGAGCACGGGCAATCGCCACTCTCTGCTGCTCACCTCCGGATAGCTGTTTCGGAAAAGAACGGTATTTTGCGGCAAGTCCCACCATAGAAAGCATAAGCGGTACTTTTTTCTTAATATGGCTGTTCGGCTCACCAACCACCTTCTGTGCAAATGCTACATTGTCATAGACATTGCGGTCTTTCAACAGACGGAAATCCTGAAATACCACTCCGATGTTTCTCCTGAATTTCGGGATCTGCTTCCTTCGGATCTTTCCAAGCTGCTTTCCGCCAATGGTAATACTTCCTTCCGTTGGTTCGAGTTCTTTTAACAACAGTTTAATCAGGGTTGACTTTCCCGAACCGCTGTCTCCTACAACAAATACAAATTCACCATCTTCTATTTCCAGACTCACGTCATTTAAGGCAGGAACTCCTGCCGCATATGTCTTGCTGACATGTTCCAGTGTAATCATAATCTCTCCTTCAATTTCTAATAGTCCAGTGTTTCCATATACTTCATATACTTGACTACCATGAGTGCGATCTTAAACGTGATTGCATCTTCAAAAACCCGCAGATCCAGACCTGTGCTTTTTTGCAGCTTGTCCAGACGATATACCAGCGTATTTCGATGAATGTACAGTTGTCTTGACGTCTCTGACACATTCAGACTGTTTTCAAAGAATTTGTTGATCGTCGTCAGAATTTCCTCATCAAAATCATCTGGTGATTTTCCACCAAAGATTTCCTTGATAAACATTTTGCACAATGGAATTGGAAGCTGATAAATCAGTCGGCCAATTCCCAGCTGAGAATACGCAATCACATCCTGTCCCTCAAAGAAGATCTTTCCGACATCCAGTGCCATGCGCGCCTCTTTATAAGATCTCGAAACCTCTTTCAATTCGTTCACAATGGTACCATATGCGATATGAATATTGCAATTGGTATCAGATTTAAACAGCCTGATGATTACATCTGCTGTCTTATTCAAATCCTCATAGGTTTCATTTTCTGCAAGTTCTTTGACTACAATAATGTTTTTTTCATCTACCGCTGTGACGAAATCCTTTGATTTTCCACCAAAAAGTCCCCGGATCTTCTCCAGCTCATTTCCATCTTTCTCACGGTTTGTCTCCACCAAGAATACCACACGGCGTACTTCTGTTTCAATATGAAGTTTCTTGGCACGATTGTATATATCTACCAAAAGCAGATTGTCCAAAATCAGGTTCTTGATAAAATTATCTTTATCAAAACGTTCCTTATAGGCAACCAAAAGATTCTGAATCTGGAAAGCAGCAATCTTTCCAATCATATACACATCCTCGCTGTCTCCATATGCCAGCAGAATATACTCCAGTTGATGATCATCGAACACTTTAAAGAACTGGCAGCCATTTACCACCTGACTGTCCGCCGGCGATTCCACGAAGGTCTGTGCCGGAGCTACAAACTGTTCTGCATCCGGAAATGTCGCGACCAGAATTTTTCCCTCTACATCAATCACACATAAATCTGTACGTGTAATTGCTTTCAGTCCGTCAATTGTATTTTGAAGTATTTGATTGGATATCATAGTCAGCTCTCCTTATCCCCATATTTCATCCAGAAATCTATCGTTCCCCCACCTGTTTTCTGAACAATTACTTTTATTTTAATACATTCTTCCAAAAAAAGAAAGAGGAAATGTATATTTTTTATGCATTTCCTCTCTTACTACTTTTTCCGGTTAGTAATATTTCACTATAAAATTTTAACAATATCGTTCTAAAAATCATCCGAATATTCCAGAAATCCCTCGCCCAAAACCTCCCGGACATCCGATACGATTACAAACGCAGAGGAATCCACATCATTTACAATCTCTTTCACACGCACGATCTCTTTCCTTGATACAACGCAATACAGAACGCACTTTTTCTCCTCTGTGTACATCCCCTGTGCGTGCAGTCCCGTAACCCCGCGGTCAAGCTCATCCATCAGCCGTTCTGCCACTTCCTCATACCGGTTTGTGATAATAAAAGCTGCTTTGGAAGTCTTAAAGCCCTCCAGAAAGGCATCGGATATTTTTGTCGACACAAAAATAGAAACAACTGCATAAAGTGTAGGTCTTAAACCAAATACATATAAGCCGAGAATCACAATGGCTGCATCCAGTACCTGCATCACCTGAACCACCGTATAGTGCCGCATGTGTGACTGGATGATCGCCGCAACCATATCGGTTCCGCCGGTCGTTGCTCCCGCCTTAAGAACCAGTGCCATACCAATGCCGGTAAATGCCCCGCCAAACAGGGCTGCAAGCATATAATCATCCCCTGACATATCTATCACCGGTATCAGATAAAGCCACACCGAAAGCAAAATGGTTGCAAAGCCCGTTTTCCCGATATAATTTTTTCCAAACCGGATATAGGAATACAGAAATATCGGAATATTCAGCACAATATTCGTCAGCCACAGAGGAATTCCTCCCGGCAGAAGCGCTTCCGTAAGATTTCGTATGATAATGGTAAGACCAGTAAACCCTCCGGTGATCAGCCCCACCCTGTCAAAAATCCACTGAATGGCAATGGCCATAAGTGCAGTGCCCAGCAAAATCAGGAAATAATTTTCCAGTTCTTTCCAGACATTTGCCCTCATGATATGCTTTCCTGCTTTCCATGATAATGAATCAGCTGCCGCTCCAGTTTATGCGTGCGGATCAGATTCCGTATATTTCCGAGCAGTCCCTGCCTGCGCTTTGTAAAATCCCAGGAACCGATTCCATACCACAGTCCGGCAGACAGTTTCTCACAATTCTCCATCAGGAAATGTTCCTGATCCGGACTTGGCAGAACACTTAAGATCATATCAGGAGTCAGTGCATTGATCTCATTGACCATGGCATCCGTCCCCCCCTGACAGTTTTCAAACGCTTCTGCTCCCAGGATCTCGCATTTTCCAAAATGCTCTGACAAAAAAGCACAGGTCTTTTCCACATGTTCCGCGGTATCTCCGATCACAAACACCGTCTGATGATTGCGTTCCACCCGCTTCATCAGTTCAAAAAAGAAATCATGATGTTCGATCTCATGACGGTGCTGGTAAGATCCTGCACCAACAGCTTCTAAAATTCCGTTTTCCGCAATCACGGTATGTTCCGCAAACCCTATGGCTTTGCGGACAAGTTCATCCGTTTCTGCCAGCATAAGCGTATCCATGTTTACTTCTTCTATTGTATGGAATCCATGATCAGACATATCCTTTTCTACATTCATGATCATTTCCCGAACGGTATAATTGTCCAATTCAATTCCAGCAAAATCAATCGTTTTAATCATAACTTCCCTAGTATATCAAAAATACCTCCCGTTTGCAATCATTCAAATACATGCTTTTTATGCGTTGTTAACAAAACAATCGTTTGTTTTTATCCCTGTCATCCACAAACAACTTATCCCAAATTATGTGGATAATGTTCATAACTTCGTGTATAACTCGATTTTTCGGCATTTTTTGATTCCGGATAGTGGATAATTTTTTCATTTTATCCACATCTGTGGTTTCCATCCCCCATCTTAGTTTTGATTTTTTTGTGCACTTTGTATATTCGCGTTTTCCCCTGTAACGGTTATCTGCATTGCCTGCGCAATTTTTGTGTAGGAATCTTTCTGATACCCCACATGGCATCCGCATACCGTATACTCATAAGAAGTTCCCGGCATTACCCCGGTATCCGTGTATCCGGTTTCCTCTGTTTCTTCGAGACAGACATATGTTTTCGTCCCCGCGATTCTGCGGTAAATACGATAATAATCAGCCCCCTGCACCGTATTCCATGCCAATGTCACCGACTCATCCGCATTTACAACCGGTGTCTGCAGAACCGGTGCCTGATCTAAAATCAGGTCAAAATATTCTGCAATGCCCGTGGCATCCGCCACGCCAAGACGTTTCAGCCGGTCGTTACCATTCAGAAATGTTGTACTGTCATCGTGGTTGCTGACATAAGCATGCTCCACAATCAGTCCCGGAAAGCCGGCATACTTGCTCCGCTTGATCACGGCGTAGTAATCTGCCTTTGATTTATCCGGATAGCGGGACCCCACAGCCGAATTCCGGTAAAGAATTCCATTATTTTTCAGTCCAAGTGCCACCAGCTGTTTCTGAATACTTGCTGCCGCCATTTTTCCTTCACTTCCCACCTCTTCTTTATACCCGCTGTTCGGATAATAAACACAGGCTCCATGGTCGGTTTTTTTCAGGGAAGCATTGTTGTGTATTGCAACAAACAGATCTGCTTTCCTGCTTTTTGCAAAATTCACACGGTTTCCAAGTGTCACAAAACGGTCGGAAGAACGCGTCATATATACCTTCACTCCTGCATACTTTTCCAGTTCGGTTTTACAGACCTTTGCAATGGCAAGATTTAACTGTTTCTCCTTGTATGTTTTTCCGTCCCACTTATATCTGGCACCCTGATCATGCCCTCCATGTCCCGGATCAAGAACTACAACCACCGGATCTGCGTCCGGCGCCTGATTTGCAGCCGCATACACGTTTCCCGGCGGGAAAAGACCAATTCCCAGTATTGCCAATGTCAAAAACACGCCTGCCATTTTTTTCATTTGTACTTTCTTTTTCATTTGTTTCCTACTTTACTTTAATTGCTGTGGTGTTTGAAAATGCTCCGTAATAGTTCTTTTTGTTTACCGTTTTGTATGCGCGGACCTTATAGCGATAGGTTGCCCCTTTTTTCAGTTTTGTATTCCGATACGAAGTTCCTTTGACCGCTGCAATCTTTGTATATTTTCCGGTCTTTGTGTTCAGCCGGTATACCTGATAGCCAGTTGCCCCGGAAACCTTACTCCACTGCACGGTAACTGCTGCATCTTTTGTACTGAGCTTTATCGTTTTTACTTTTGCAGGCTTTTCTGTTTTTTTGATTTTCACCTGCTTTTCTGTGGAATACGCACCTTTATAATTTTTATCCTTATACGTTTTGTATGCACATACTTTATATTTATAAGTCTTTCCTGCTGCAAGCTTCTGATCGGTGTAGAAAAGCGTCTGGGCACTTTTTACTGTCGCAACCTGTTTGTATTTACCGTCTGCTGTATCCAGCCGGTAAATCATATATCCGGTGATCCCATCCACAGTCTGCCATGTCAGTTTCACGGAAGAAGTCCCAGTTGCAGAAACATTCGTCAGATCCACCTGACCCGGCAGTGTCACATCACTGTAAACATCCGAAAACCGGCCCGGAAGTACATGATCATTATTTTTTTCATAAGCACGGATTTTAAACTTATATTCGTTCGCCCCCGTCAGGCCGCTTATCGTATAAGAAGTGCTTCCATCTCCCACGTCAGCTGCCATTTCATACTGACTACTTGCTGCACTGTACTGATAAATCTGATACCCCACAGCCCCCTGTGTTTCTTCCCAGGACAACCCAAGCGAAGTCTCTGTCCGCGTCTGTGTTGCGATTCCAGCAACCTTTTCCAGCGAGGTAATCACTGAAACCGGAGAGGAAAATGTTCCGTAATAAGCATTCCCCCCTATCGTCCAGTAACATCTCACTTTATACTGATAGACTTTCCCTCCTTCTGCCGTTGTGTCCGTATAACTACAGTCGTTTGTCGACTTTAGAAGCGTATATTTTCCCTGATCCGAGTCGCTGCGCCATACCTGATAACCGTCCACATCTTCTGCCGAAACACTGTCCCAGCTGAGATTCACAATTCCCGAAGTCCCATCCGATGCTTTCAGTCCGGTTATCTGTTCACTGGTATCCTTATACCAGAAATTCACATCAAGGACTCCTGTATAACCATCCACTTCCCCTTTTGACGAATACTGCCAGAATTCGTAATCATATGCCGTATCCGCATATGGTGTCCCTGACTTTGCATTGCTTGTTGTGGTATTGTTGTACCGGGCCATCCACAGGGAGCAGTCATACAGGGTGTCCGTATTGATGTAGTTTTTAATCCATGCATAGGATGCATATACACCTGCGCGGTATCCGGCTGCCGTAATGGTATCCGCAAATGCCTGACATACCGCTGTCTCTTTTGTTTTGGAAAGTTTTCCCGCAGTCAGACGCTTGTTTGCCCCTGCCTCCCGGTCCATGATGATCGGCATCGACACATTCCAGCCGTACTGGTCAATCATATCGAGCACATACTGTGCTTCCTCCCGTGCCTCTGTCTCATTCAGAGCCTGGGAAAAGAAATACAGTCCGACATTGATATCATTGGAAACTGCTCCCTGAATATGACTGTCTGCACAATTATCTCTGTAAATACTTCCATCTTTCGTATCTCTGGATGCCACACGCACGAAAGCAAAATCAATTCCGGCTCCGTGAATACTTTCCCAGTCCAATCCGGTCTGTGTCCACTTTGTTCTGTCTTTGGAATACTTTTTCTTCAGTGCTGCATCCGCCTGCCAGTACGATACATCAATTCCGTTGACCAGTTCATCATCCGCATAGTCCGCTTTGTGATAATAGGTTGCGCTGGTATAATCACCGGCCGTCGTAAAAGACGCATTCAAAAAAGCACTCGAATACGACGATGCTTTTTTCAAGGATGTCCGATTCCCGAAAACAGGTGCATTCTTTTCTATCAGTGTATCCAGATCCGGCTTTGACTCATACACGGTCTCATCCTCTATGCTCTGTCCCATGACGCCATCCATCTGCGCTTCGGGCACCTGAGCCTTTAACTGCTGTGGCGCCACAATACAAACCGCCGTCACCGCCAGTCCTGCCATAACTATCTTCGCCTTGGTAAATGCCAATTTCTGTTCCTCCCTCTGTTACCGTTCAATAAACTACTCATTTTACATAGTAACTTTATATGATTGTGCTTGTCAATGTTATTTCCCTTGCAAAATCTGTTTTTTGCAAATTTAAGAAATCCTTAAATAATATTAAGAAAAAGAGCACTTGCTTTCGCAAGTGCTCCTGTTATACTTATGTTATCTTAATTGTTAGAAAATTCTTCGAACTGCAAGAATGGTTCTGTAATTTGCAGGAGAAGTATATTTAATACCGTCTCTTGCATTGCTTGCATGTACAATCGTATTGTTTCCAACATAGATTGCAACATGTCCGCTGTAACATACGATATCACCCGGCTGCATGTTTGATGTGCTGACGCCATATCCTACACTTCTTAAAGCACTTGAGCTGTGTGGAAGGCTGACACCGAAATGTGCGTATACAGACATTACAAATCCGGAACAATCCGTTCCGTTTGTAAGGCTTGTCCCACCATATACATATGGATTTCCTACAAACTGTCCTGCATAACTTGCAACCGCTGATCCTGTTGAAGATGCGCTTGATGAATCCTGTACGGAAGAATCTGAGCTTTGTGACTGTGAAGAACCTGAAGAGGTTGTCTGAGATGCACTCTCTGCTTTCTGTGCTGCTCTGTCCGCAGCCTCACGCTCCTCTTTTTCCTTCTGTAATCTTGCCTTTTCTTCTGCAGCAGACTCTGCATATGTGTATTCTGTAGATAATGTGACATAATCTGTAGATACATAGCCTTTGCCTTCATCTACAGAAACCTTTGCCCATCCATCCTTTGACTCATCCAGTACCGTCAGATCGTCTCCTTCCGGCACCAGAGTAATTACTTCTGCCTTCTGGGAAGCTCCCTTGCGGACTTTTAATGTCTCTGTCTCTACAAGAGCAACTCTTCTTCCTGCTTTCTTTAATTTTTTCTCATCACCAATGGATACGAATTCAGATTTTACATAACCTGTTACCGATCCAGATTTGATTTTGTACCAGCCATCCTTCTCCCCGATGACGGTTCCTACGTTATTCTTATATAATTTTCCTACAGCCTTGCTGTCTGTAGTTGGTTTCTTACGAACGTTCACGTAATCATCCACAACAGCTACCGCTTTGTCTTCATACTCAGACTTTACAACTGGTGCTTCAACTTCTTTTACTTCCGGCTGTGCACTTGCAACGGTTGCCTCATCTTCCACTTTTTCTGCGACTTCACTGAGTGCCAGTGAAAATCCTGCTGTCGGTGCAGATGATGTTGTTGCAATATCGGAAGCAAGGCTTGCGACTCCAGCAGTTGGTGCTGCGTAAGCTGCTACAGTAAAATTGCCAATGGTCAGTGCCCCAACTAACCCACATGCGGTCAATTTTAATAATGTTTTACGTTTCATTTTCGCCTCCAATGACTTTTGTACTTCTTTATTACGAATTTGTTACAATTATTACATTGTCATTATAGCAAAGGCACGGATATGTGTCAACCCCTTTTCCATCCACAGAATTCAATTGAATTTTTCGTATATTTATGCCATAATAAAGATGTAATAAAGAAAAACACGTATACCGAGTATTTTAAAAGGAGATCTGTCATATGGATATTTCAAGTATCAGTTCTGCGCTTCTTTCCGTAAACAGTTCCGATCCCGGCTCTCTGGCAAATGCCGTCAGCATTAAAATGCTTGACAATGCCATCTCATCGAATGAATCGCTTGGTGTTGGGCTGGCAAAAATGATGGAGAACTCTGTTTATCCTAATTTAGGAAGTAACATTGACGTTTCCGTCTAACCGGAAAAAGAACCGCAAGGACAACAAAAGAGATCTGTGCAATGCACAGATCTCTTTTCGTTTTTGATCTTTTCTTTATTTTACAGCAATGGCTTCAATTTCAAGCATAACATCTTTTGGAAGACGTGCCACTTCCACACAGCTTCTGGATGGAAATGGTGACGGGAAAAATTTTGCATAAACTTCATTAATTGCTGCAAAATCATTCATTTCCTTGATAAAAACAGTGGTTTTTACTACCTTATCCATTCCGGTTCCGGCTGCCTCAAGCAGATTTGACAGATTTTCAAATGCCTGCTGCGCCTGTGCCACAGATCCTTCCGGAATTTCTCCGGTAGCAGGGACAACCGGGATAATGCCGGATGTGTATACCGTTCCGTTCACTTCAATCGCCTGTGAGTACGGTCCGATTGCGGCTGGTGCTTTATCTGTACTGATTACGTTTTTCATTTTATATTCCTCCTTTTGCCTTTACCTGCATTATACGAAACTCTTGCGGATTTTTCCACCATCCAGTGTAATTTTTCTTTCTTTATACAAGTGTCCGATGGCACGTTTAAACGCAGCTTTACTCAATCCGGTTTCCCTCTTAATCACCTCTGGACTCGCTTTTTCCGAAAACGGAAGCACTCCTGCATAGGAATCCAGCAATTCAAGTATTTTCTCTGCATCCGTGTCCATCTGAATATAAGCTTTTTCCCGCAGTGTAAGATCTAACTTTCCATCCGGTTTTACTGCAGTAACTTTCGCCTCAATCACATCTCCGATTTTCAGGAAACTGTGATCCTCTGAATTTGGTATTCTTGCGGAAAAGCAATCATCCACTGCCACAAAAGTACCAAAGTTATCAGAAAACTCATACACCCTTCCGGTTACCATCTGATCTTTCTGATACGGTGAATCCTTGGAAAGCAGATCATACAGCCCCTTCATGCTGGCACAAAGCCGCTTGCTTTTATCAATATAAAGGGTTACAAGAATCTCGTCTCCTGCTTCTACCCGTGAAGTCATCTCTTTATATGGCAGAAACAGATCTTTTTCCAGTCCCCAATCCAGAAAAGCACCGATCTTTCCAACTTCTTTCACCACAAGCGGTGCATATTCTCCCAGTGTCAGCTTCGGTGTGTTGGTTGTTGCAATCAGCCGGTCTTTGGAATCTTTATATAAAAAGACCCTTATCTTTTCCCCCGGTTTTGCATCTTCCGGCACCTGTTTTGACGGAAGCAGCACATGTGTCTCACCGCCCATATCCTCTGCCAGATATACTCCGAAGTCTACTTTTTTTACATAATACAAATCCTGATATTCTGCTAATTTCATCTTTTTCCTACGCTTTCAAAAAAACAACAACTGCATATGGCTGCCCATCCGGCGCACACAGTGCAACCGTCACACGGGGATCTTCTATCGTCACATGCGGCACAATTACATCTCTGCACATCGCAGCTTTTTTATATTCTACCCGGACTTCCATTGTCCGAAACTCCTTCGGAACATATTCCATCGCCACCTGTACATATCTGGTATTGTTCATATGGTGATTGGTATCTATGAAATAAGAAGGAACGACCAATGAATCTTTTTCTTCATATTTTTCCGGCAGCATAATTTTCCGCTCGCTGCACTGCATGGGAAGCTGTGGTTCCAATCCGTATGCATCCGAGATTTCTTTTGTCACTCTGACCGGAATTTCCTTCTTTGTATCCATCAGTACCCATACGGAATTTGCATATGCCATCCGTTCCCCATCCCTGCCGTTCATGGAGAAATTCCGGTAACCGTAAAAGCCTTTCATTCCATATGCCCATGTCTGTGTCGTAATCTGTTCGCCCAGCCGCGGCATCCGGTTCAGACAGATCTGCCAGGAAGATAAGATCCATGCCTTTTGTGCATCGGTCCATACTTCCACACCAAGGTTCACGGCCTCTGAATGAAATACGCTGCAATCCTGAAAGTAATCCATAAGCGCCAGCCATGTCATCCGGCCTTGCGCATCTGTCTCACTGTATCTTACCCTGCTGTCAAATTCGTACATTACCGTGTCCTTTCTTATTCTTATCTTTTATAAAACAAAAAGCACTACATAATGTAGTGCTCTTCAGCTGGCCCACCAGGATTCGAACCTGGAAATGACGGAGTCAGAGTCCGTTGCCTTACCATTTGGCGATGGGCCAATGTGTTTCATGTCTCTCAACAAATGGTATTATACATGGAACCCCTATAAGTGTCAACCCATATTTTCAAATTTTTTCAAAAAAACACAACTTCTTTATCAATTAGTGCATATACGCAGGTTTTCCCCCATTCCAGTCCGGCAGATCCGTTGGTCAGTTCTGTAATCTCTTTCGGAAGTATCTCTTTTTGTTCTGCAGGTACGAGAATTATCATGGTAACATCCGCCTCATATGCCGTATCCAGAATCACAGTGTGTTTCTGTCCGAACAGATACTGCAGCTTTCCAAGTCCATTATAATCGGTATGAACCAATAGCTGCTGCCCCTTACATTTTTCTATGAGCCGGCTGGCTGCAAGCCCAGCCTGTGTGGCTGCCTGATAGGCGCGTACAAGCCCTCCTGTTCCAAGCAGCACACCTCCAAAATAACGTGTAACAACAACCGCAACATCCGTAATTTTCTCCCGGAGAAGTACATCCAGCATCGGACGGCCTGCGGTCTGTGCCGGCTCTCCATCATCCGAACAGCGCGTCAGTTCCTGCCTCTCCCCGATGACAAAAGCAGAACAGTTATGACGGGCATCCCAGTATTTTTTCTTTGTCTCATTAATGAAAGCAACCGCTTCTTCTTCTGACTGGACAGGTTTTACCGTTGCTATAAAATGAGATTTCTTCTCTGTGATTTCACCCTCTCCTCCGGTATAGACCACTCGCATATATCCTATTCTCCTTTGTATCATTCCTCATTCTTCTCCGGTATCTGTTCCGGTTCATGTGTTTCTTCCGGCTTTGCATCATCCGGTGGATCTGCCGGTTCTTCTTCCGGCTTCTCCTCATCCTGCGTTTCGGCATCGTGTATATTGCATGTTCCATTTAAAAATTTCTCTGTCGCACAGTACTGGTAATCAGCCGAGCCCTTTTCGGCACCCACAATATAAGTTTTTGTCACAACCTGATCTGCCGGACAGTATTCTCCGGCAACTTTTCCCGATGCCTCACAGATCTGCAGAGAAATATGATGATCACAGTTCTCGGTCGGAACCGTTCCTTCTGCAAAATATTCCGTATAACTTTGCGTTCCACGTGGGTCTTTATCACAGACATCCGCTTCCGGCAGAAGTCCGGATTTTGCACAGACAACAGCCTGTGTAATTCCGGAAGGCTTTTCAAAATCTTTTGCCTTAAGATCTGCATGAATCCGCTTCATCACGGCTTTCCACAAATTCTTTGGATATCCCGTAGCTGACTGAATGGAATTGTCATCATATCCGCCCCATACCACGCAGGTGTAATAAGGCGTAAATCCGGCAAACAGTGCATCCCTGTTCAGCGTTGTCGTACCGGATTTTCCTGCCTGAGCCATTCCGGTTCCAAAATAAGCCCTCATACCCGTTCCACTCGTCATAACATCTTTCATGGCATCTGTCAGAAGCCATGCGGTATCCTCTTTTATTACCTGACGCTGTTCCTTTATCTGTGTTTTGTCAAGAAGAACATTGCCGTCATGATCCAGCACCTGGGTATAAAAATTTGGTTCGTTATATTCTCCCTGATTTGCAATTGCAGCATAAGCTGCAGTAAGTTCCAGGTTTGTCACCCCCTGTGTCAGGCCTCCGAGAGAAATTCCAAGGTTTCTGTCCGTATCGGTCAACGTAGAAAATCCGAAATTTTCTGCATATTCATACCCCAGATCCACGCCAATATCCTGAAGTGTTTTTACAGTCACAATATTGATGGATTTTGTAATTGCTTTCCGGATGCTTGTAAAACCTCCGAATGTATGTGAGTAATTATTATATGTTTTATTTCCGACTGTAAATGGTGCATCATCCTGCACGGATGCCAGCGTTTTTCCCCCGGCATCAAGTGCCGGCGCATAGCATGCAATGATTTTAAAAGTAGATCCCGGCTGCCGGCAGGTCTTTGTTGCACGGTTCCAGGTACGGTTTCCCGCCTTATTTCCACGTCCGCCGACAATCGCCTGTACCTCTCCGGTCGACTGATCCATAATCGTCATCGCCACCTGTGGCTGCATGGTAATGAAAATATACTCTGAATTTTCTACCAGCTTGTCCCCTTTCCCGAGGACATCTTTTTCGTACTGTGCAATTGCAGCCCGGCAGTCCTCCTCCGATGCAAAATTGATCGAATAATTCTGACTTTTGTTTTTCTTTTTATAATAGGAAAGCATTGTCTGATTGGTATATGTTTTTATTGTACCATCCTTCTCCTTCACCTGAAAAGAAAGATAGAATGAATATTTGGTACCCGCATCATAATTGGCTTTGTCTGCCACCTCCTCATCGCAGATTTTCTGGATTTGAAGATTCTGTGTGGACTTGATCGTCAATCCCCCCTGATAAATTGCCTTGTATGCTTCTGACTCCGAATAGCCTTTGATATTTACCAGATCATCAAAAACATCATCAATGACCGCGTCCACAAAATATGTGTTCATGGTTTCTTCCCTCACATCATTGTGTTCGGAAATCCTGCCATACACATCATCTGCCATCGCTTTATCATACTGTTTCTGCGAAATATATCCCTGTTTTTTCATGGCATCCAGCACATTCTTTCTGCGCTTTGCATTTTCCTTTGGATGAAGAATGGGATTGTAACCTGCCGGATTCTTTGTAATTCCGGCAATAACCGCACATTCCGAAAGTGTCAGCTTTGACACATCTTTCCCAAAATAACGCTGTGCTGCTGCCTGAACCCCAAGGGTATTGCTTCCAAGGTTGATGGAATTCAGATAATTTTCGAGAATCCAGTTCTTGTCATTTACCTTTTTTTCCAGCTCTATTGCCAGATACTGTTCCTGTATTTTCCGCTGTACCTGACGTTCCATCTTTTCCATTTTGGAAATATTACTGTCATTTTCGTTTGCCCACTGCTCACTCAGCACATTATTTTTAATCAGCTGCTGCGTAAGTGTACTTGCTCCCTGACTGAAATCTCTGGTCCGGACATCCGCCACCAGTGCCCTGACAATTCCTTTCAGGTCAATACCGTTATGATCATAAAAACGCTCATCCTCGATCGCCACTACCGCATGCTGCAGATTCTCCGGAATCTGGTCAATTGTCACGTACTGCCGGTTGGATCCGGCTGCCACTAATTTTGCTGTCTCACTTCCGTCTGCCGCAAGCACTTTCGTGGAATATCCCGTTGGAATGACATCCACTTCGGATATATCCGGTGCGGATGCAAGAATTCCTTTAAATGCACCCACTCCAAAACTCACTGTCGCACAGCCTCCCACAATGATTCCAATCAGTAGAAGTTTCCCCAGTATGACTCCGATTTTATGACGTATTCTCGTTCCTCTTGCGTCCAGCTGTTTTGCTCTCCGGCGCAAAGAAGTTCTTCCATAGTTCATAGTTTTCTCCCCGCAGAAATAATAAAAATTCTTTTATCCATATATTATACCAAATAATATGTGCAATAGAAAGTTTTATTTATCGACAGCAAAAACCCCCGGCTTTCGCCAGGGGTCCGCTGTTGATGTATACTAAAACTAAGGGGATTAGATTTCACTAACCTAGCCATTAGATTAGTGCAAAATTATTCGACATCCTGTAAAGCTTCCATATCTTCCTCACCGGTACGAATCTTGACAACCTTTGCCACATCGTATACGAAAATCTTTCCATCTCCGATATGTCCGGTATAAAGAGCCTTCTTTGCGGCAGCAACAACACTGTCTACAGGAATCTTGCTTACTACAACCTCAACCTTAATTTTCGGAAGCAGGGTTGCATCGACTTCAGCACCACGATAACGTTCGCCGGAGCCCTTCTGGATACCACATCCCATAACCTGCGTACAGGTCATACCAGTAACACCCAGATCGTTCATTGCTTTCTTTAAGTGGTCGTAACGGGAAAGTTTTGCAATGATAACCACTTTGTACATACCGGTTGCATCCTTCGGAACTGTTGAGACAACTTTAACAGCTGCATCTCTTTTTGTCTGGGAAGCCTGTGCATATTCCGGTGTACCCAAATCTGTATTTTCATTGATATCCATTGTCATGGTATTGGAAACATCCATGATAGAAAATCCTGAGTAAGCTGATGCAAGTCCATGTTCCATAGAATCCAGACCAACAATTTCTTCTTCCTCTGTAACACGAAGTCCAATCGTTTTCTTAATGACGATAAATGCAATGGTAATGGTTACAGCTGTCCATGCAGCTACCGTAACAAAACCTAACAGCTGAATACCAAGCTGTCTGAATCCACCACCATAGAATAAACCAACCACCGAATCATTTCCCGGTGCGGATTTGGTAGCAAATAAACCAACGGCGATCGTACCCCAGATACCATTCATCATATGTACAGCTACCGCACCAACCGGATCGTCCACATGAAGCTTATAATCCAAAAGCCATACACCAAAGCAAACCAGTAAACCGGAAACAAAACCAATACAGATTGCACCGAAACAATCGGTCACGTCACAAGGAGCGGTAATTGCTACAAGTCCTGCAAGTGATGCATTCAGACACATTGATACATCAGGTTTACCATATTTAAGCCATGTAAAGATCATACATACAACTGTTGCAACTGCCGGAGCTACGGTCGTTGTAAGAAATACGCTGGCAAGCTGTGAACCGGAAGTACATGCAGCGCCATTAAATCCATACCAGCCAAACCAGAGAATAAAACATCCAAGGCATCCAAGTGGAAGATTGTGTCCCGGGAATGCGTTGACTTTTGTAATCTTCCCAGACTTATCTTTTGAGAACTTTCCAATACGTGGTCCAAGCATTGCTGCACCGATGAGTGCTGAAATACCACCAACCATATGAATGGCACAGGAACCTGCAAAATCGTGGAATCCAAGCTGTGATAACCAGCCGCCGCCCCAGATCCAGTGTGCTTCAATCGGATAAATCAATGCCGAAATTACTGCGGAATAAATACAGTAGGATAAGAATTTTGTACGCTCTGCCATAGCACCTGATACAATCGTTGCTGTAGTTGCACAGAATACTAAGTTAAACACAAAATTCGAAAAATCAAAATTTGCATAACTGGTAAAGATATCAAATCCCGGTTTTCCGATAAAACCAAGAACATCTTCTCCCAGCAATAATGAAAAACCGATCAGGATGAACATTACGGTACCAATACAGAAGTCCATCAGGTTCTTCATCAAAATGTTGCCTGCATTCTTTGCTCTGGTAAAACCGGTTTCTACCATGGCAAAGCCTGCCTGCATCCAGAATACCAGTGCGGCACCGATCAGAAACCAGATGCCAAACATATTTTCATTGATAAAACTTACAATTTGTTGTTTATCCATAACAATCTCCTCCCTATATAGAAAAAGAGACACTTCCCCAAATTCCACAGCTTCGTGGTTCTGAAAAAATGTCTCTTTTTTATTTTGTAAGATGTTTGTAAAAAATGTTCCTTAAATCTTTGGATTAAACTTCAAAGATCAGATCTCCATAAGATGGCATTGGCCATAAATCCTTGTCAACGATCATCTCCAGCTTATCTACCGGTGCACGGAGTGCATCCATAGCAGATTTCACCTCATCCCTGTAATATACAGCCTGTTCCTTACCTTCACCCATTTCTGTTCCCTTTGCAGTAACAGTTTCCAGACTCTTGAGTGCTTTCTGTGTCTCAGCAAGCAGGGAGGATGTCTCTGTCAAAATATCTGTCTGTGCGCTGACATCTGCAGATGCACATGCACTCTTTACAGTTGCAATTGACTGTCCAAGTTCTGTTGTGTACTTGATAACAGCCGGAATAATCTGCTTTCCAGCGATGTCAATCATGGCTTTTGCTTCGATATTGATGGTCTTTGCATATGTCTCGTACTCGATCTCTACACGGGATTCAAGCTCAGACTTGGTAAATACTCCAAATTTTTCAAATGCAGCTACAGATTCCGGAGCTGTATATGCAGGAATTGCATCTACCATGGACTTGATATTTGGAAGTCCACGCTTCTGGGCCTCTGCAACCCATTCCTCAGAGTATCCGTTTCCGTTGAATACGATTCTCTGATGTTCGATAGCATATTTCTTGATCAGATCATGTGCTGCAAGCTCGAAATCGTCTGCTTTTTCAAGAACGTCACAGGCATCTGAAAATGCCTCCGCAACGATGGTATTTAACACGATATTTGCCTGTGCAACGGAATCCTGGGAACCAACCATACGGAACTCAAATTTGTTTCCGGTAAAGGCAAACGGTGATGTACGGTTACGATCAGTCGCATCCTTCATGAAATCCGGAATGGTCTTAACACCGGTTTCAAGTTTTTCACCTTCCAGACTGTGTGTTGCTGTACCTGTGCTGATCAGCTGATTTAATACGTCTCCAAGCTGATCTCCAAGGTAAATGGACAGGATCGCTGGCGGTGCCTCGTTTGCTCCTAATCTGTGATCGTTTCCCACATCAGCTGCCGCTGCACGAAGAAGTGCTGCATGCTCATCAACTGCCTTTAAAATACAGGTAAGTACCAGTAAGAACTGTACATTCTCATGTGGTGTCTTACCAGGCTCAAGCAGATTGATTCCATCGTCTGTTGTAATGGACCAGTTGTCATGCTTTCCGGAACCGTTGACACCTGCGAATGGTTTCTCATGAAGCAGACACTGTAAACCGTGACGTCCGGCAACCTTCTTTAAGGTTTCCATAATAATCTGGTTGTGATCAACTGCTACGTTACACTCTGCATAAATTGGTGCCAGCTCATGCTGTGCCGGAGCTACTTCGTTATGCTGTGTCTTTGCAGCTACGCCAAGTTTCCAGAGTTCTTTGTTGACATCCTTCATGTAGGCTGCAATTCTCTCGCGGATTGCTCCGAAATAGTGATCGTCCATCTCCTGTCCCTTTGGAGGCATTGCCCCGAAAAGAGTACGTCCGGTAAAGATCAGATCCTTACGCTGTAAATACTTCTGACGATCTACAATGAAGTACTCCTGCTCCGGTCCAACGGAAGGGGTAACTTTCTTTGATGTCGTATTTCCAAACAGTCTTAGCAGACGGATAGACTGTGTATCGATTGCTTCCATGGAACGAAGAAGTGGTGTCTTCTGATCCAGTGCCTCTCCTGTGTAAGAGCAGAAAGCAGTTGGAATACAAAGAGTGGCTCCTGCTGCGTCCTGACGAACGAAAGCAGGTGATGTACAATCCCATGCTGTATATCCTCTTGCCTCAAAGGTCGCACGAAGTCCTCCTGACGGGAAGGAAGATGCATCCGGCTCGCCCTTGATCAGTTCTTTACCGGAAAAGCTCATCAGAACCTTGCCATTTGGCATTGGCGCAGTAATAAAGGAATCGTGTTTCTCTGCAGTCACACCGGTCAATGGCTGAAACCAGTGGGTATAATGGGTAGCACCTTTCTCGATAGCCCACTCCTTCATCTCATGTGCGATGACGTCTGCGGTCTCAAGATCAAGTTCTTTTCCCTCATCCATGACTTCATGGAGTTTCTTGTAAACTTTTTTTGGAAGACGTTCCTGCATGACCGTGTCATTGAATACGTTCTCGCCAAAAATGTCTGCAACGTTAAAATAATCACTCATTTTTTACAACATCCTTTCTTTTCACAATCAAATCCCCTGATTGTACGCTTATTTACCAAACATAAGTCATTTTACTAAAAAAGGGCATTCCAATAGCTATATTGGAACGCCCTCGTTCTTAACTCATGTTTAATCTAAAACTAAGATACCTCTTTCCAACACAAAATGCAACCTCTTTTTTGAAGTTTTTTACATTTTATACAATTTGACGTTTTTCTCTCAAATTCTACTTCTTTTTTGTTTATTTCTTCACGAAAAAAGGAAGTGTCAAACGGCACTTCCTTTTTTGATTCCTGTTATTATTCAGCTTTTCCAACAGAACCGAACAGTTCCATCTTTTCCTTAACAGTAGCTTTGATTGCATCTGCACCAGGAGCAAGAAGCTTACGAGGATCAAATCCCTTGCCCTCTAAGTCCTTACCAGCCTCAATGTATTTACGTGTAGCATCTGCGAAAGATAACTGGCACTCTGTATTAACATTGATCTTAGATACACCAAGAGAGATTGCTTTCTTGATCATATCAGCCGGGATACCTGTACCCCCGTGAAGAACTAATGGCATAACACCGGTCTTAGCCTGGATTGCATCGAGAGTCTCGAAGCTTAATCCCTTCCAGTTTGCAGGATATTTTCCATGAATGTTACCGATACCGGCAGCAAGCATATCAACACCAAGATCAGCGATTGTCTTGCACTCGTCCGGATCTGCGCACTCACCCATACCAACAACACCGTCTTCTTCTCCACCGATGGAACCAACTTCACACTCGATAGAAAGTCCTAAGTTGTGTGCTACATTTACTAATTCTGTAGACTTTGCAAGGTTCTCCTCAAATGGATAATGAGATCCGTCGAACATGATGGATGTGAATCCTGCTTTAATACACTTGTAGCATCCTTCGTATGTTCCATGATCCAGATGAAGTGCTACAGGAACTGTGATTCCAAGTTCCTCATCCATAGCCTTAACCATAGCTGCTACGGTCTTGAAACCTGTCATGTACTTACCAGCACCCTCAGATACACCAAGGATTACAGGACTCTTTAATTCCTGTGCGGTAAGAAGAATGGACTTTGTCCACTCCAGGTTATTGATATTGAACTGACCAACTGCATAGTGGCCTGCTTTTGCTTTTTTGAGCATTTCTGTTGCAGATACTAACATTTGTATTTCCTCCTAATCATAAGTTACCTAGATTATAGTACACTTTTCCCCAAAAATAAAGTTAATTTTTTAACAAAATATTTCAACTCTCTGCTTCAAATTTCGGATGACTACTTCCCGGTGTGCTCCGCCGAATTCACCGTCGAGTGTCCACGGTACTTCTTCCTTCGCCGTAATGTGTACGGCATCGGTTTTAAACGAATAAATCAGATCCGAATCATCAATCATATTTGTCAGGCAGGCAAGGATTTCATTCAGCTCAATCGGATTCTTCGGATTGCGGATCAAAGTCACTTCAAACAAACCGTCATCAAGTTTTACATCATTTCCGGTCATTCCCTTAAAGCCCCCGACAGAAACGGAATTGGTAACCATTCCGTATATAAATTCATCCTGAAACACTTTTCCGTCATATTCCACCTGCATACGGAACGATGGAATGTCCCGAAGCTGTTTGACACCCTCCATAATATATGCCACGTGCCCGAAAATATTTTTCAGCTGCTGGGATGTCTTATAGGAAACCTCTGTAAACAGACCAAAAGCTGCTATATAGACAAAGGTATCCGAATTGAAATCTCCGATATCACATGGAAATCTGTTTTGTCCAACCGCACGTTCCGCTGCCTTTAGCATCTCCTTCGGGATTCCGAGAGAATTGGCAAAGTCGTTTGTACTTCCGGCCGGAATATATCCAATCGGAATATGCAGCTTCGCCTGCATCAGCCCGGTCATCACTTCATCAAGTGTTCCGTCACCCCCACTGCAGACAATACGGTCATATCCCGCACCCTCTTCCACCACCTTGCGCGTCGCATCTGCCTGTGCCTGTGTGGTATAAATTGTCACGTCAAATCCTGCCTTCACCATCATGTCCACAATATCTACAAGATGATTTTTAATCTGTCCTTTTCCTGCATGCGGATTAAAAATAAATAATAGCTTCTGGCTCATACGTAGTTCCCCTTTATATAAGATTTTCTGCAATTGCGGCAAGTTTCCGTAATCTGTGATTCACACCAGATTTTCCGACCGGTGGATCAAGATAAGTTCCCAGTTCCTTTAAAGTTGCCTCGGGATAATCCAGACGTGCCTGTGCAATCTCCGCCAGCGGTTCTGGAATGTTGTCAAACCCTATGGTATCCCGGATCCTCTTGATATCTTCCATTTGTTTCACTGCTGCATTCACCGTTTTGTTGATATTTGCAGTCTCACAGTTTACCTTGCGGTTCACAGAATTGCGCATCTCCTTTAAAATTCTTACATTTTCCAGATTCATCAAAGATACATAAGCTTCCATGACATTCAGCAGATCCACAATCTGTGAACCTTCTTTCAGGTAAACCACCATACGCTCTTTGCGTTCTACAATCTTAGGCTCCGTCTCAAAAAATTCCATCAGTTCTTTCAGCTGCTGTGCCTGTTCAAGCGTATGGCAGACAATTTCAAAATGATAGGATTTATTCGGATCACTGATCGATCCCGCTGCCATAAATGCTCCACGGATAAATGCTCTCTTACAGCATGTCTGCTGCACCAGCATCCCATCCGCTCTCCGGTGATTTATTTTCCGGGACCGGTACGGTTCCTGATCCCAGTGCAGTGTCTGCATGATCTGTAAAACCTCCTGTTTCTCTCCAAATATTTTTTGCAACAGCAGACCATATTTTGTCTGCAGCAAAGAATTTTCGTTGGAAACTACAAGCTTTCCCTCTTCATCCAGCATGCCTTCCAGTTCCAGTATTCCTGCCAGTTCTGCGATCTGGCAATGTCTGCTCCGTCCGAACTGTTTTGCCAGTTCCTCTTTTACTTCACTCGAAAACGACATCCTATTTTCCTCTCAGTGCATCTTTCCCGATATCGCGATGTTCAATTTTCAATCCGTATTCCCGGTTTTTTTTCTGACTCAGACGCTTGTACAATTCATTGGCAAGTGTGACGGAACGATGTTTTCCTCCGGTGCATCCGATGGAAATTACCAGCTGATTCTTGCCCTCGGAAATATAGTGTGGAATCAGAAATGTCACCATATCTTCCAGCTTGTTTAAAAAGATCTTTGCCTCATCATATTTCATGACATACTGCTGGATTTCCACATCATTTCCTGTCTTCGGACGAAGTTCTTCCACATAATACGGATTTGGCAGAAACCGCACATCCATGACGATATCAGAATCTGCCGGAATTCCATACTTGAATCCAAAAGAAAGGATCGTAACATACATGCTGTTAAATTCTTCATCCTGTACAAAGATCTTTTCCAGTTCTGTTTTTAATTCTCTCGTAAGCAGACGGCTGGTGTCGATAATATAATCCGCTTCTTTTTTCAGAAATTCCATTTTCTGACGTTCCCGCATGATTCCCTTATCCACACGCTCTCCCTGTGCCAGCGGATGGCTTCTTCGGGTCTCTTTATAGCGTTTTACAAGAACCGCATCCTCTGCATCCAGAAACAGCACTTCATACTGGACATCCTTACTTTTTAAAATTTCCAGCATATCCTGCACTTTATCCAGATTTTCACCGCTCCGCGCATCAATTCCGATCGCCACATTTTTCATCTGCGTATCAAAATTTGTTGCAAAATCCACAAGTTTATCCAGAAGCGGAATCGGAAGATTATCGATACAAAAGAATCCCATATCTTCCATCATTTTCATTGCTGTACTTTTTCCGGCTCCTGACATGCCCGTCACAATTACAAATCTCATCTAGAACTCTCCTATCATTTTCACTTCCGGTTCAAGTGTCACACCAGACTGTTTTTTCACACGTTCCTGTACATCTTTCATCAGCTGCAAAATCTCTGCTGCGGTGGCATTTCCTCTGTTTATCACAAATCCGCAGTGTTTTTCGGAAACCTGGGCATCCCCAACGGCATAGCCTCTCAGCCCGGCATCCATAATCAGTTTTCCTGCAAAATAGCCTTCCGGACGCTTAAACGTACTGCCTGCACTTGGATACTCCAGCGGCTGCTTCTCCACACGTTTTTCCCTGAGTTCTGCCATCTTTGCACGGATCTCCTGCTCCGGTGCCGGCGTCAGGGACAACTCTGCCTCCAGTACCAGAAAATGATTCTTGGGAATACAGCTGTGCCTGTAGGACAGATCCAGTTCCTCCCGTGAGAGTACCTTTTGCTCACACTCCGGGGTAAGCACTGTCACCTGCCGGATGACATCTTTCATTTCTCCGTCATAGGCACCCGCATTCATGGTCACTGCACCGCCCATGCTTCCCGGAATTCCGGCAGCAAATTCCATGCCGCCCAGACCGGCAGCTGCCGCTTTTGCAGCCACCTGGGAAAGCAGGGCACCTGCCTGCGCACGCAGGATATTTCCCTGCACTTCCACCGCATTCATCTGTGCCCCGACTTCAATAACAAGTCCACGGATTCCTTTGTCTCCAACCAGAAGATTACTTCCGTTTCCGATCACGGTCACTGCAAGTCCTTTCTTTTTAACCAGGCCAAGAATTACCGGAAGTTCCTGTTTCTTTGGACACACGTAAAGATCCGCAGGACCTCCCACGCGAAATGTCGTGTGTTTTTTCATCGGTTCCTGCTGATATACGACCAGCTCAGGCAATGCCGCCCTGATTTCTTCAAGCCACTGATCCATTATGCCTCCTTCAGGAAAGCCACATAGCCGTGCAATGCCTCATACAGATCCACTTTGCTGATGATTTCCCATGGTGCATGCATATTCAGTACGGCAACTCCGCTGTCAATAACATTCATGCCATAATTTGCAAGAATATATGCGATGGTTCCGCCGCCTCCCTGATCTACTTTTCCAAGTTCTGATGTCTGGAACGATACATCATTATCATCAAAAATTCTGCGCAGTCTTGCAATATACTCTGCATTTGCATCATTGGAACCTGATTTTCCTCTGGCTCCTGTATATTTGTTCAGGACAAGTCCCTTTCCAAAGTAAGCACAGTTACGTTTTTCCATCACAGACGGATAATTCGGATCAAATGCCGCAGATACATCGGAAGAAAGCACTCTGGAATTATGCAGCGCTCTGCGCACTTTCAATTCGCTGTATTCCCCAAGCAGATTGATGATCTCTGCCACACTGTCCTCAAAGAAATGGGACTGCATGCCGGATGCACCGACACTTCCGATCTCCTCTTTGTCTACCAGAAGACATACGCTGGTATGCTGTGGCTTTTCAATCTCAAGCATTGCCGCAAAAGACGGATAAGCACACACTCTGTCGTCATGTCCGTATCCCATAATCATGCTGCGGTCAAAGCCGTAATCTCTGGCAGCCCCTGCCGGAACAACTTCAATCTCCGCAGACAGAAAATCTTCCTCGTCCACACCGTACTCTTTGGACAGAATATTTAAAATATTTGCCTTTACGCGGTCTTTCATCTCTTTTTTCTCTTTTTCATCATCACTTGCTGCTGGAATACTTCCGACAAGCAGATCAAGGTTTTCTCCTTCGATCACCTTGGATGCCTTTTTCTCCATCTGTTCTCCCGCTAAATGAATCAGCAGATCACTCACGCCAAAAACAGGATCTTCCGGTTTTTCTCCGATATTGACCGTAACCGTTGTACCGTCTTTTTTACAGATTACACCGTGCAGTGCAAGTGGAAGTGTCACCCACTGGTATTTCTTCACACCTCCATAATAATGCGTATCTAACAGTGCCATCTCCGTATCTTCATATAACGGTACCTGTTTTAAATCCATACGTGGGGAATCAATATGTGCGCCGAGAATGTTCATTCCTTCCTCGATGTCTTTTTCGCCGATCACAAACAGAGCCAGACCCTTTCCCATATTATTGACAACAATGCGGTCTCCGGCTTTTAATTTTGCATTCTGCGCGATCTTTTCACTCAGATCTGCAAATCCGGTTTCCTTTGCCTGCCGGTATAATTCCGCTGCACACTCGCGCTCAGTCTTGCAGGAAGATATAAACTTACGGTATTCTTCCGCAAATGTAAATACATCCTGTCTTTTGGTTCCTTCCGGGTATTTCTCCCACGCATTCTTCTTTTCCATGATTTCTTACATCTCCTCATTTACTCTCGTCTATTCTTCATCATTGCTTTTTGTCATATTTGCCTGGACTCTGCGATACAATTCCTGTGCCGCATTGTAGCCCATCTTCTTCTGTCTGTGGTTGACAGCCGCAGTCTCACAGATAACAGCCAGATTACGTCCCGGGCGGATTGGAAGGGAATGACATACTACCTTATTGCCCAGATATTCGATATATTCTTCTTCCAGTCCCAGGCGGTCATAATCCGCATCTTTCTTCCAGTCTTCCAGTTTAATAACCAGATCAATCTGCTGCTTTTCCTTGACACACTCTACACCATACAGAGTCTTTACATCTATGATGCCAATGCCCCGCAGTTCAATAAAATGCCGGGTCACTTCCGGAGAAGTTCCGATCAGTGTATGTTCATTGATCTTGCGGATTTCCACTACATCATCCGTAACCAGACGATGTCCGCGGCGGATCAATTCCAGAGCCGCCTCGCTTTTTCCGATTCCACTGTCTCCTGTAATCATGAGACCCTCGCCATATACATCGACCAGAACCCCGTGAACGGTAATACAGGGTGCCAGTTCTTCACCCAGTGTATAGATCAGCTCTGCCATAAATTCAGAAGTCGGACGGTCCGTACCAAGAACCGGCACTTCATTTTTTATTGCCTCTTCTAAGAAAATTTCATCTGGCTGCAGACTGCGGCAGAAAATCACACATGGGATATCAAACTTCAGAAACGCATCATAACAGGTTTTCTTTTCCGCATCACTCATCTGCTGGATAAACGTATATTCTACATTTCCAATCATCTGTATTCTTGATTCTTCGAAATGTTCAAAATATCCGGTCAGCTGTAATGCCGGACGATTCACATCACTGGAAATAATCTTACATTTTTTCAGATTGATATCCGGCGTAAAATTTTTCAGATTTAAAACCTGCGCAACTTTTGCAACACTAACACTTCCATTTGACATATTCATTTCCCCCTGTGGCTCATATTAAGCAGTACCTGTGCCGGACTGCCTTTTTATAAACAGATTGTACCATGAATCTTTCCATATCACAAGTTGCTAAGCCGGTCCGGAATGCAGGGTATCATATACATTCTGTGCAGCCGCCAGATTCATGCTGTCGGTTTCTGCCAGCTCCTCCACAGATGCGTTTTTCATATTTTCCATAGACTGGAATCTGCGCATCAGTGCCTTTCTTCTGGCCGGTCCGATTCCCTCAATGTCATCTAAAATGGAGTGTACCTGTGCCTTGGAACGCATAGACCGGTGATACTCAATGGCAAACCGGTGTGCTTCATCCTGAATCCGGGTAATCAGTTTAAATCCCTCTCCATGCCGGTCAATCGGAATTTCCACATTGTGGAAATACAGTCCCCTTGTACGGTGATTGTCATCCTTTACCATACCGCAGACCGGAATATCTAGTCCCAGTTCTTCCAGCACCTGCAGACAGATATTTACCTGGCCGCGTCCACCATCCATCATAATGATATCCGGGAAGCGTGTAAAACTTCCGACTTCCTGTGGCATATTTTTTTCTTCCAGTTCTTTCTGTTCCTGCATGCCGTGCGTAAACCGCCGGGTCAGGACCTCATGCATGGAAGCGTAATCATCCGGTCCCGATACCGTGCGGAGTTTAAATTTCCGGTAATCGCTGCGTTTCGGCCGTCCTTTTTCGTATACAATCATAGAACCTACGGTTTCAAATCCATTAATATTAGAAATATCATAGGCCTCCATACGATTAAGCCCTTTCATGCCAAGCAGCTGCTCAATCTCTTTTACCGCGCCGATGGTACGTCCTTCTTCTCTCTTAATCTTTTCTTTATCCTGGCTGAGCACCAACTGTGCATTTTTCGCAGCCAGCTCCACCAGCTTTTCTTTGAGTCCTTTCTGCGGAATCCGTATCGTCACTTTCCGCCCGCGTTTGGCACTCAGCCATTCTTCCAGCACCGGAATGTCTTCGATTGCTTCCTGGAGCATGATTTCCCGCGGGACAAACGGCGTCCCAGAATAATACTGTTTCACAAAATTTACCAGAATATCCCCTGTGCTTTCTTCTGATCCCACACGCACATGAAAATGATCCCTTCCGATAATCTTTCCACTGCGGATAAAAAACACCTGAACGACAGCATCCCGGTCATCGCTCGCTAACGCAATGATATCCTTGTCCTCCCCATCCGTATTGGTAATCTTCTGCTTCTGTGCAATCTGACTGACACTGTTTAACAGCTCACGGTATTCGATGGCCCGCTCAAATTCCATCTCCTCGGATGCTTCCTGCATTTTTTCTTTTAATTCACGCAGCACCGGCGCATAATTTCCATTTAAAAATTCCAGTGCTTTGCTGACCTGTTTTCCATAGGTTTCTTTATCCACATATCCCTGACACGGTGCCCCGCACTGATGAATATGATAATTCAGGCAGGCACGGTCCAGCCCGATGTCCCGCGGAAGCTTTCGGCTGCAGGTGCGTAGTTTATAAAGTTTATTGATCAGTTCAATCGTATCTTTCACCGCACCGGCACTCGTATACGGTCCAAAATAACGGGACTTGTCTTTTTTCACCTGCCGGGAAAAAAGAACCCGGGGAAAATCCTCCTGCACGGTTACCCGAATATACGGATACGTCTTATCATCCCGCAGCATGGTATTGTATTTCGGCGTATGTTCCTTGATCAGATTGCACTCAAGCACCAGTGCCTCCAGTTCGGAGTCCGTGATAATATACTCAAAGCGTGCAATATGCTCCACCATCTGTTTTTTCTTGATTCCCTCATCATGGCTGGGCTGAAAATACTGCCGTACCCTTTTGCGCAGACTGACTGCCTTTCCTATATATATGATTGCATCTGTTTTGTCATGCATAATATAAACTCCCGGTTGATCCGGGAGTTTACGCAATTCTTCCTGAAAGTCGAACATGATTTAATCCTCAAACATATCATCACTCACAAATGCGGCTTTGGAATCCTTTTTATCCTTCTCTGTGTCATCCGGCATCAGGGCTTCTTTATCCTCTTCTTGCGGAAGTCCTTTCATTTCGCGGAAAATCTTCATGAATTCCTTGCCGGTAATGGTTTCTTTTTCATACAGGTATTCACTGATATGATCAAGAATTTCACGATTTTCCGTCAGCATCTGCATTGCTTCATTGTAACTGCTATTAATAATAGAAAGCACTTCCTTATCAATCTGTCCTGCCGTGTCTTCTCCGCAGATCAGACCGGCTCTTCCATCCAGATACTGGTTTTCCACCGTAGCAAGACACATCATGCCAAACGTATCTGACATACCGTACATGGTGACCATGGCACGCGCGATCTTCGTTGCATTCTCGATATCGTTTGCTGCGCCGCTGGTTGCGGAATGGAATATAAGCACTTCTGCAGCACGTCCTGCCATAAACGTTGTAATCTTTGCAAGCAGTTCGTCCTTGGTTTCTAAATATTTTTCCTCTTCCGGTGTCTGCAGCGTATATCCCAGTGCCCCCATCGTACGCGGTACGATCGTGATTTTCTGTACCGGCTCCGTATTTTTCTGCAAAGCAGATACCAGCGCATGCCCTACCTCATGGTAGGAGACAATCTTGCGTTCTTTATCACTCATCACGCGGTCTTTTTTCTCTTTACCGCCGACAGCCACAAGTTCAAATGCTTCAAACAAATCCGACTGATTGACAAACTTTCGTCCATTTTTTACCGCATTGATGGCAGCCTCGTTAATCATATTGGCAAGATCCGATCCCACCAGACCGGCAGTAGCCAGTGCCAGTGCATCCAGATCCACCGTTTCATCCATGTGTACATCCTTGGAATGTACTTTTAAAGTTTCCAGACGGCCTTTCAGATCCGGCTTGTCAACAATGATCCGACGGTCAAAGCGTCCCGGACGAAGCAGTGCCTTATCCAGAACTTCCGGACGGTTCGTTGCCGCAAGAATTAAAATACCTTTGGATGCATCAAATCCATCCATCTCCGCAAGCAGCTGGTTTAAGGTCTGTTCACGCTCATCATTGCCACCGCCATACCGGCTGTCACGGCTTTTACCGATTGCATCGATCTCATCAATAAAAATAATACACGGTGCCATCTTCTGCGCTTCCTTGAACAGATCACGCACACGGGAAGCACCCACGCCGACGAACATCTCCACAAAATCAGAACCTGCCAGGGAGAAAAACGGAACCTTTGCCTCTCCGGCAACTGCTTTTGCCAGCAATGTCTTACCGGTTCCAGGAGGTCCGACAAGAAGTGCCCCCTTCGGGAGCTTTGCCCCGATATCGCTGTATTTCTTCGGATTATGCAGAAAATCCACCACTTCCTGCAGGGATTCCTTTGCCTCGTCCTGTCCGGCTACATCTTTAAATGTCACGCCGGTTGTTTTCTCTACATATACTTTGGCGGTTGATTTTCCAACCCCCATGGCTCCTCCGCCCATCCGGCGCATCAGGAATCCAAAGAGAATCCAGATCAGTACCAGCGGAATAACAAAGCTTAAAATATTTACCAGCCATGCCGAAGTATTGTCCGGCACGGATGCCGAAATTTCAATTGCCTTTCCCTCTGATGTCTTTGCCTTTTTAAGCGTTGTAATCAGATCCGGATCATTGACAATTCCGGTGTAATACGTTATTTCGTATGGTTTTTTATCATCCACCAGTGTGTAATCCATCTCGTAATTGCTGAATTCCACTGTTTTGATATTATTCTTTTCCAGTTGTTTCAGGAATTCGGAGTATGTAGTTTCCTTCGAACTCATCTGTGAAAACCGGTTGGCAAAAAATGACAGGAAAAAGAGTGCCACCAGGGTGACCATGATAAATCCCAGGATCATCTGTCCGTTATGGTTGTCTTTCTTTCCTCCGTTGTTGCCACCATTGTTTCCGTTATTACCGTTGTTTCCATTATTTCCGTTATTATAATTATTGCCACCGTTATAGTTTCCGTTGTTATAATTATTCGGCGCCTGATTGTCCATAAGCCCTCCACTTGTATATCTCTTGTAATCAATACCCTTATTATATGTAATAAGAAACGCAAAATCAACATTTTGTTCGAGAACTTTTCCTATCCTTTCTAAACTTTTTATAAAAAAGTGTGGAATATTTTCGTTGTCCGCTGTATAATATTAAACTATGGTAGTTTAGATAAAAACTTAGGAGGAAAATTATGCCTGTAAAATACGTCTTTGTCACTGGCGGTGTCGTATCTGGTCTTGGAAAAGGTATCACTGCTGCATCTTTAGGACGTCTGCTCAAAGCGCGTGGCTACAAAGTCACCATGCAGAAGTTCGATCCATATATCAACATTGATCCGGGAACCATGAACCCGATTCAGCACGGTGAAGTGTTCGTAACGGATGATGGAGCGGAAACCGATCTGGATCTCGGTCACTACGAGCGCTTCATCGACGAAAGTCTGACAAAGAATTCCAATGTGACAACCGGTAAGGTTTACTGGTCCGTTCTGCAGAAAGAACGCCGTGGAGATTATGGCGGAGGAACCGTACAGGTAATCCCGCATATTACCAACGAGATCAAGAGCCGGTTTTACCGTAATTTCACATCCGATGATATGCATATTGCAATTATAGAAGTCGGCGGAACCGTCGGAGATATCGAAAGCCAGCCTTTCCTTGAAGCAATCCGTCAGTTCCAGCACGAAGTGGGACATGAGAATGCGATTCTCTGTCACGTTACCCTGATTCCGTACCTGCGCGCCTCACAGGAATTAAAGACCAAGCCTACCCAGGCAAGTGTCAAGGAACTGCAGGGTATGGGTATCCAGCCGGATATCATCGTCTGCCGTTCCGAGCAGCCGTTAGATCAGGGATTAAAGGACAAGATCGCACTGTTTTGTAATGTTCCGAACACACATGTACTGCAGAATCTGGATGTTGAGTATTTATATGAAGCTCCACTGGCGATGGAAAAAGAAAATCTTGCGAAAATTGCCTGTGAGTGTTTAAATCTTGACTGTCCGGAACCGGATTTAAGTGACTGGAAGTCCATGGTCAATGATCTGCGCCATCCGGACAAGGAAGTCCGGATTGCACTGGTCGGAAAATATACCGCATTACACGATGCTTACATTTCCGTTGTGGAAGCTTTAAAGCACGGTGGTATTCCAGAGCATGCAACAATCGACATTAAATGGGTAGACTCCGAAGAATTAAATGTAGACAATGTAGATGAGGTGCTGGGTGATGTAAACGGTATCCTTGTTCCCGGCGGATTCGGTCTGCGCGGTGTCGAGGGAATGATCCTTGCCGCACGCTATGCCCGCGAGAACAAGATTCCGTACCTTGGTCTCTGCCTCGGCATGCAGGTATCCATCATTGAATTTGCACGTCACGTATGCGGATTCAACGATGCACACAGTATCGAACTTGACCCGAACACAACACATCCGGTCATTGCACTGATGCCGGATCAGGACGGTGTAGAAGATATCGGCGGTACCTTAAGACTCGGCGCTTATCCTTGTGTACTGGACAAGGAGTCCAAAGCATATGAAGTATACGGAACCACTGAGATTTCCGAGCGTCATCGTCATCGTTATGAAGTAAACAATGATTATCGTGCCACTCTCACCGAGCATGGCATGAAACTTTGCGGAACTTCTCCGGACGGAAGAATTGTAGAAATGATCGAACTCCCGGATCACCCATGGTTTATTGCCACACAGGCACATCCGGAATTAAAATCCAGACCAAACCGTCCACATCCACTGTTCCGTGGTTTTGTGGAAGCAGCAACCAAGTGTAAACGATAATGTAATTCCCGGCGGTTTTTCCGCCGGGTTTTCACTTTATTTGAAAGAGGAGAACTGTCATGCCCAAATCTGTGAATCAAAAACAAAAGCTGTTATTCCTTCTGGATTATCTGCGTCAGAACACGGATGAAACCCATACCGTCACTACCCCACAGATCATCGACCATCTCGCGGCAAACGGCATCCGGGCGGAGCGTAAAAGCATCTATAACGATATCCAGACGCTTTGTGATTATGGTTATGACATCATCCGGACCGAAGGCGCGCATGCCGGTTACCGCATAGCAGACCGCACATTTGAGCTGCCGGAAGTCAAACTGCTTGTTGACCTGGTACAGTCTTCCAAATTTATTACCACAAAGAAATCACGGCAGCTGATTGGCAAACTGGAACAGCTTGTCAGTAAAAACGATGCGAAAAAACTACAGCGTCAGGTTGTCGTTGCAGACCGCAACAAAACCAGCAATGAAAAAATCTATTACAGCGTGGATGTCATCCACTCTGCCATTGCAGAAAACCGGCAGATCCGTTTCCACTACTTCGACTGGAATGTCAGAAAAGAAATGCAGCTGCGCAAAAACGGCAGATTCTATCAGGTCAGCCCCTGGCTTCTTACCTGGGATGACGAGAACTATTATCTTGTTGCCTATGACGCGGATGCCGGGAAAATGAAACATTACCGCGTGGACAAGATGCTTGATCTCACCGCTGTGGATCAGGCGCGGTGCGGACAGACCGATTACGAACAGATGGATATCGCCTCTTATTCCCGCAAAAATTTCGGCATGTTTGCCGGGGAAGAGACAACCGTACAGCTTCTGTGCGATACTTCCATGACCGGTGTCATCATTGACCGTTTCGGTGCCGGTGTAGCCATGCGCCCCTACGACGATACCCACATTCTCGCGCGAGCACAGGTCGCTGTCAGTCCACAGTTTTTTGGCTGGCTTGCCGGCTTATCCACACATATCCGTGTGATTTCCCCGGATTCCGTTGTCAATGAATACCAAATTTTTCTGCAGGAAATCCTGCGCAGTTATACCGATATGCAATAATCGTTTCCAAAGGAGGAATATACTATGAATTTACCGAAAGATCCTGTCATGCTTCTGTCTGTTGTCAACACACAGCTGCGTGATCATTACCCGACACTTACCGAACTTGCTGCCGCATATATGACAGATGCAGATGCAATTACAGAAACCCTTGCTGCCATCAATTATCATTACGATGAGGGGCAGAATCAGTTTATTTAACAGGCAATTGTCTGATTCACTACATAAAAGGAGGGGAACTTTTGTATGGCCAGTTGTGATTTTTGTGCATACAATGAATACGATGAAGAGGACGAAGCATATTACTGCTCCGTCAATATGGATGAAGACGACATGGCTCGTTTTGTCCAGAGTAATTACAAAGAATGTCCCTTTTACCGTTCCGGGGATGAATACAAAGTTGTACGGCACCAGATGTAACCTGGTGCCGTTTTCGTAAAATACTAATTATATTATGTTTCTGCCCACACATCCATGGATTTCTTTCCATGCTTTCTTCCCCAGAGATACAACAGCACGCAGGCAGCCAGAAGTACAATATCGGCAAAAACCGTTCCCTCAATGCCAAAACCAACATTATATGCAAAACTGTCTCTTGCTGTCGCTGCATTCAGCTTAAATACCGAATACGGTACGTTGATTCCGCTGTTTGGCAGCCCAAAGAGAATGTTCTGTGTGAAATTCCACGCAGTATGTACGGCAAATGCGCACCAGAGACTGTCCATATAATATACCATGAGAGAAAATAAAATTCCCACAAGAAAAATATTCAGAACAGAAAGAATCGTGACCCCATGATTTGCCAGATGCAATAATGCAAACAACAGCGAATTTCCGACAATTGCAACAACCGGATTTTTATAACTTCTGCGCAATTTCTGGTATAAAAATCCTCTGCACAGCAGTTCCTCTGCCGACGACTGGATAAACACGGTCAGAAACACAACCACAAACCACAGCGGATGAATTGCATCGTAGGTCAGCACAATATCATGGTGCAGCCATGCAATCAGAATACAAAATCCATTCAGTGCAAATCCCAGAACCAAACCGAACAGCAGATATTTCCAGTTATTTCCCTGTGGTTTCGTGCCGACTGCCTGTAAAATCGGACGATTCCGTTTTCGGATACCGATCCAGAACAATGCCACGGCCCAGATTCCCCAAAAGATCACATACATCAGTGTCGTATTCAAAAACGCAGAATTTAGTATCTCAGGGTTTCTTGCATAGGCAATCCCCACCGGGATTCCGAGAACAAAGTTTCCTAGAAATTGTCCTAAAACCATGAGAATCACAGTTTCAAGGTAAAGCACCGGAAGCGTATCAACAATTTTGTTTTTCAGCAATTTTTTCTTTTCCATTTGACTGAAACTCCTTTTCTTTTATCTGTTTCCAATTATATCTTTGTACGCTTAATGTTTTACCTGTTGTATCTTAACGTTTTCTTAAACTGCCGTTTAACGAAGACGGAAGTCTATTGGTTTTATCCACACTATTTGGTATCTTTATTTCGATGTACCAATTTTGCCTGCCGGTTGATCAGACGTCCGATCAGTTCTACCGACTCATCAATTCCGTAGCATGCACTGTTGATACACAGATCATAATTGATCGCATCACCCCAGCGCTTACCGGTAAAGGAATGATAATAATCCTGGTGCTTATGATCCATCTTGCGCACCAGATTAATGGCCTGTTTCAAATCCAGATTTTTCAGTTCCATCATACGGCGCACACGGATCGCAAACGGTGCCGTAATATAGATGCTGATATGCGGAATATGCTGTCCGGTCAGTACGACATCCGCAGCACGTCCCATAACAATCATATCTTCCTCTTTTGCCAGCTCACAGATTAAGGCACTCTGCCGGAAGAAAGATGCGTCTTTCTTTGACAGACCATGATAACGCTTAAAATCGCTGACTTTTGCCGCATCTGCCCCGAATTCTTTTGCATCTCTGCGATCTAGAATCTGATTCAATACCGATTCATCATAATAATTGATATGCAGTGCTTCCGCCAGTGCAAATCCAATATCAGTACCTGCACTTCCATGGGAACGGCTGATACAAATTACCAGATGATCCTTCTCAGAAAACTTCTTGCTCAGAATCGAAGAATTCATATCTGCCAGATCTTTATCCACAATATCTACCGAGCCAAAGCTCATCGGCAGATTTGCTATTTCTTCCAGAATATCATTATATTCAACCAAAAGGTCATGGCGTGCTTCTTTATTCCGGATACTTCTCGCCATGTTTCCGATCAGAGCCAGTTCACTTCGAAGCAAATGCCCCTGTGGATTGGAAACAATAAGCATGGTCAGGTCATCCAGCACACGCGCTTTTTCTCCGGTAAATGTCTTTCCGAGTCCAGAACCGGAAGTCTTGTACACCTTTTCATCCAGTTCATAGATGCGGTTCGCCAGCTTTCTGCATTGTTCTTTGTTGTCCATAGCCTTCTACCTCCTATAAAAAGAATACCAGTGTATCAATGATAAATACCGGAATCAAAAACTTCAGGGAACATAACATATAACCAAAGAATGACGGCATCTTGATACCGTTTTCATCCGAGATGGATTTCACCATAAAGTTCGGTGCATTTCCGATGTATGTGTTGGCTCCCATAAATACCGCACCACAGGAGATTGCCATAAGCATCTTGACCGCAACGGTTCCCACGGTTGTGGCAATACCACTGGTTGCGCCCAGTGTTCCTGCCGTTGTAAGGAATACCAGATAGGTTGGTGTATTGTCCAGGAAACTGGAAAGTGCACCGGTCGCCCAGAACATCTCTAAAGGTTTTGTCAGTCCCAGTTCTGCTCCCTTGCTCTTTAAAATCATCAGTGCCGGCTGCATGGTGATAAAGATACCGATAAACAATACTGCAACTTCCTCGATGGCACCCCAGGTAAAATGGTTCTTGGTACGAACCTCTGATTTTGTGGTTTTAAACGACAGAAATGCCGCAACCAGAATAATCACAATCTCGATCAGTGTCGGCACAGCCAGTCTTACACTTCGAAAGATCGGAACGCTGATGACACTTCCATCTGCATTCTGGAAAGCTTTCATTCCCGGAAGAACTCCGCTTAACACAACACCTGCCACAATCATAATCATAAAGATAATATTGTGCAGACCATTCACCTTTAACGTGGTAGTCGGTCTGGAGATATCCGGACGCATGCCAAGTGCAATATCCCTGCGATATGCACGGCGGTCAATGAAATAAAATACGGTCAGAAGAATTACCATATTGAATATCAGTACCGGGAACAGACGCAGACTCCAGGTAAATGGAACTCCTCTCATAAATCCCATCAGAAGTGGCGGATCACCGATTGGTGTCAGACATCCACCCATATTGGAAATCAGGAAAATGAAAAAGACCATAATATGACTCTTATTTCTTCTCCAGGAATTCATCTGAATCATCGGACGCACCAGAAGCATACTTGCACCAGTTGTACCGATACAGCTTGAAAGCAGTGTTCCGATCGCCAGAAGGCCGGTATTCATGCGCGGGGAACCCACGAAATCTCCTTCCAGGTTAATGTTTCCTGAAACACAAAACAGACCAAACAGCAACACAATAAAGGAAAGATAATCATTTACAATACATTCCAATACCGTTTCTGCAGTCTCTCCTGCACCGTATTTTACAGCAAACGGAATCATAAATAAAAGTGACCAGATGAGTACCGCCCAGCCTTTATTTTTGTCCCACCATTCTCCTTTTACCAATGGGAAAATTGCGATACATAATAAAAGGCCGGCAAACGGTATGCACAGCCAAAGCGGTATGTTACCCATTTTCTTGTACCTCCTTATAATCTCTGTATATTTTACACCTCAGCCCCCAAAAAAGTAACCGCTAATTCGTCAAATAATTAACAAAGTTCCAATCTCCATTTCACTTATTTTTGTATATTTTCTCCATATAAAGAAAGCCTGCATCCAAACGGTGTATTTTATTTCACAGGCAGCATTTTGTCACAAAATGAAGAGAAGCCTCTCCGTTCCCGGATCGGCTTCTCTTCGAGGAGTTTAGTTATGAAAATGTTTATTAAATAAAAAGGGAATAATGTAAAGGAATGATTTCCGTTTACATTGTCTAGTATATGCAAAAAATGTGTCCATATTATGTCCACTTCAAAAACAAATTCTAAAATCATATTCCAAAAATTTTAGAGACATTTTATATATTTAACAATTTCTTACATAATTCGATCTTGCTGTCATCGGTCAGACTGTTTTCAAATACCACCTGTCCACGTTTCTGCCGGCCGCAAAGCAGATCTTTCTCCTGCAGTCTTCTTTTCATCTCGCGTGCGGTTCCCTCGCCTCCGTCAAAAATTTTCACATTCTCCCCCAACACCTGCTGAATCTGTTTTCTGGCAAACGGATAATGTGTGCAGCCGAGTACCGCTGCATCCACCTGGTTTTCCCGGTAAGAATAAAGCAGATCTTCCAGATATTTATAAAGATCCTCTCCGTCGAGATCTCCCCGCTCAATAAAATCCATCAGCCCCGGACACGGCAACGGAAGAATTTGTGCTTTCTCTTTGTAGCGCTCCATCAGCACATGAAACTTTTCTTCATGAATTGTCATCGGGGTTGCCATCACAAGGACTTTGGGATGTTCCATGCAAAGTGCCGCCGGTTTCAGTGCCGGTTCAATCCCGACAATCGGAATATACGGATACATCTCGCGCAGTTTCCGGACAGCAGCACTGGTGGCTGTATTGCAGGCAACCACAAGACCTTTTGCCCCCTGGTCAAACAGCTTTCGTGCACATCCGATCGTCAGGTCCCGCACTTTTTCTTTTTCTTTTGTTCCGTATGGTGCATTTTTAGAATCACCGAAATAAATAAAATCTTCCTCCGGCATAATCCGGATCAGTTCCCGCAGGACACTGATTCCTCCCACTCCGGAGTCAAATACCGCAATTGGGTTTTCTCTTTGTAATTGATATTCCACAGATCTGTTATCCTTTCTTAATTGAAAAAACATGGTTCAGTTGTTATAATAGTAACTAGTAAATAGCAATGGAGAGTGACAACTATGCTGACTGAAAAAAATATTTCCGATAAATATAAATACTGTGAATTTTGCGGACGCACGCTTCCAAAACATTATGAAGGAACGCTATGTCCCACTTGTCAGGAAGCACAGCTTTTCCGGAATGTGCGGGATTATATCCGCGCCAACACTGTAAATGAATATGAAGTTGCAGAACATTTCCATATTCCTCTCCGGCAGATCAAAGAGTGGATTCGGGAAGGCCGGATCGAATATCATGAGGTCAACACAGCTTCCACTATCTCCGGCATGCACTGCCAGCGCTGTGGTGCTCCGGTTTCTTTCGGTACCCTGTGTCCGAATTGTCTGAAACTGATGAACACACAGGGCAGATCCGTTGCCCCTGCCATTTCACCGGATTCACGCATGCACTATCTCGATACCCCTTCTGACAAAACGAAATAAGAACTATCCACTCACAGGAAAGGGATGCCGGATTTCGGCACCCCTTTTTCTTACGCCTGTGTACTTCTGCGAATTACTTTTTGTCTGTATTTAAACTCCACTGCTTCCAGATATTTATCATCCGGTTCAAATTTGATCAGCAGTGTCTCGCCTTCCTTTTTCAGAACCATATCATAATATGCAGTATCTTTGTCATGAGAGGTATAATCAATCACCTTGACACCCTCTCTCTCGTATTGTGATACACTGCGATCTCCGGCCGGTGCAATCTGAATTACATCATCCATCGGATAACCTCCCAGTGACTTTCTGCGGTTCTTGTTTAAAACTTTTGCGAAGCGGACTTCCCCGTCAAAATAAGAATACTCAAACTCCTTGGAGTTTCCCATCAGAACAAACCAGACAATTCCGCATACCAGTGCAACCGGTAATGTAATGCCACTGGTCAGACATGCTGCAAGCAGACTCACTACTGCAAGTACAAGCATCAATGTCCCCACTACTTTTGCAACCACGGTCTTCCGGACCGGTACTAATACATATACTTCCAATCTTCTATCTCTCCTTCATTTGTAGTAATGTTAATTATACTCCATCCCACACTTTTTTTCCACTAGAGAATAATTTTTTCATAAATACAGTAGATTTTTTGTTCCCCAGCCCTTACAATAAGAGATATTATTTTTCGTTTATTTTCGGAGGTGCATATGATACATATTCCAACAGAAAAACTTGCAGATTTTGAAAAAAACATCCGTCGTGAATGGACCATGACCAATGGAATCGGCGGATACGCGGGAGGCTCCATCATCGGTGCCTGCAACCGGACACATCAGGGATATCTGATTGCCAGTCTGCATCCCCCGGTCGAGCGCTATCTGGTATTTTCCAAAACCAATGAAAAACTGACACAGGGAACCCATGTTTACAATCTGGAAACTTCCCAGCATGCCGGGAAAGGACATTCTCCCATCCGCACGCAAGGACAGCGTTTTTTAACGGATTTCTCCTGTGACGGAACTGTCTGCTTTTCCTATGCCGCCGGCAATATCCGTATGGACAAACATCTGGCCCTGCTGCGGGAATCAAACACAGTTGCGATCTCCTATACGATTACAAACCAGGGAGAGGAAGCCGGACTTTCCATCACCCCGCTTATGAATTTCCGGGAGCACAGTGCATCGTCTGCCGTTTCTGACCTGCAGTTTACCTGTGAGCCAAACACAGTGGGCGGTTTCACTCTGATCCCGGCTGCTGCACCCGGACTCTGCATCGAGCTTTCCTGCAGTGCCGGCAGACTTTTTCCACGTGAAAACCAATACGACGTGGATATGCAGTACCAGACGGAAGTAGACAACGAAACGGCAGGACTGGATACACATTTTTGCCCATATGATCTGCGTTTTACACTTCCGGCACACAGCAGTACAGAGATTTCCCTGCTTTGCACCGTCCACCCGGTACAGGACACCCCTGTGTTTTCCCGCCCGCAGGCAGATACCGCAGCAATCGAAATCGCACACGTACAGGAATATTATGATTCCTTAAAACAACAGGCGGGATATGGCGATGATGCTTTTGCCAATACACTTGTCGTGGCAGCAGACCAGTTTCTTGCCCGGCGCGATTCCACTGGACTTATGACAATCCTTGCAGGTCTTCCGTGGTTTACCGACTGGGGCAGAGATACCATGATCGCTTTTTCCGGGCTGACACTGGCCACCCGGCGGTTTTCGGATGCCCGGGAAATTCTTTCGACCTTTGCGCAGTATGTCCATCACGGCATGGTCCCGAATATGTTTCCGGATGACGGGCAGGACCCTCTCTATAACACTGCCGATGCCTCTCTGTGGTATTTTTATGCCGTGGACGCATATTTGAAGGTTACCGGACAACCATCGGATTATGACTATATACAGCGGCGTATTTACCCCGTTCTGTGTGAAATTATTCATGCCTATGCACACGGCACGGATTTTTCCATCTATATGGATGATGACGCCCTCATCCATGCCGGAAGCGGATTGGACCAGGTAACCTGGATGGATGTCCGTGTCGGTGACTGGGTAGCTACCCCGCGTCACGGAAAACCGGTAGAAATCAATGCACTGTGGTACAATGCGCTGTGCGTGACTGCGGAACTGGCAGAACATTTCAAAGAAGATTCCTCCGTTTACCGCCAGCTTGCCACTCGTGTATCTGCTTCTTTCCGAAAAGAATTCTGGAACGAAAAAGACGGATGTCTCTATGACGTTATTGAAGAAAACGGCAAAGATGCAAGCATCCGCCCCAACCAGATCTATGCCGTCAGCCTTCCACATACCATGCTCACGGCCAAACAGGCTCTGCAGGTGGTAAATACCGTAGAGGAAAAGCTGCTTGCCGGTCCCGGCATACGCTCCCTCTCTCCGGAACACAAAGACTATCACGGGATCTACTGTGGCTCTCTTCCGAAAAGAGATGCCGCTTACCATCAGGGAACCGCATGGGGATTTCTGATGGGCGGCTTTCTGACCGCTTACATGAAAGTCCACCACCACTCTCCGGAAGCAAAAAAACAGGCAATGGCATATCTTGCACCGGTACAGACCCACCTTTTGGAAGAGGGCTGCATTGGTTCTATTTCCGAAATTTTTGACGGTGATGCCCCGCATACCTGCCGTGGTTGCTATGCCCAGGCATGGAGCGTTGGAGAAATTCTGCGCTGCTACACACAGGATATTCAAAAAAATCAAAAATAATGATTTTTTTCTTGACAAGAAGATCTCACTCGGATATAATACTAAATGTTCCGCGTGAGATTTTCAATTAAGAAATCCACTGCAATGCCTAGTTAGCTCAGTTGGTAGAGCAGAGGACTGAAAATCCTCGTGTCTCTGGTTCGATTCCGGAACTAGGCACTTTTAATTGTATAGAGAACATATTGGTATAATTGGAAACGACACATGTGTGCATTACTCACTGATTAACGAACAACACGCGTGTGTTTTTCTATGCTCAAATTTATTTATATTAAAGGAGGGCAAAATTATGCCAAAGAAGAGTAGACTCGAAAATATTTTATTTACACTTGTTATGGCGTTTATCATGGTGTATGCCATGGTATGCTATAACATCGCAATCGACAAAGGCGGAATGACAAACGAAGTTTTTCTGCTGGCGTTTCATGAAATACCGATTATGTGGCCGATCGCATGTATCCTGGAGTATTTTGTAGTGGAGAAACTGGCAACGATGCTGGCATTTCGTCTGGTAAATCCGAAAGAAGACAAGCCGGTCTTTGTGACACTTGCAATTTGTTCTATGATCGTATGTCTGATGTGTCCGGTAATGAGTCTGATTGCCACAGTTTTGTTTGCACATCCGGGAAATCAGGTGATCGCAGTGTGGCTGCAAAAATTTGCATTAAACTTCCCAATGGCATTATGCTGGCAGATCTTTTTTGGAGGAGTATTTGTAAGAAACTTATTTACATGGGTGAAAAAAGCGATTCATCATAAATAAAATCATCATGAATAAAAAGAGGGTGCGCATAATGCGCACCCTCTTTTTGGGGGTAGGAAAATAATGAAAAATGGTAAAACTGCTTCCGGCACAAAACCGGAAACAAGAATTACTGTGATTAAGTATTAGCCCATAACCACTTCGACAGAGACTTCTGTCTTGCCGGTTGGTAATGGAATCGTATTTCCGTCTACGGCAATGCCATCAACGGTCATGGAAGCAACGCCCTTTTCTACGTGTTTCGGGTTACGGACGCTGATGTGATAGGTCACACCACGGAAGTCACGTTTTGCTTCGAAACCATCCAGAGTGGATGGAATACATGGATCGACGGTCAATCCGTCGTAATCCGGACGAATTCCGAGAATATACTGGGAAACGTCCAGGAATGTCCACGCTGCAGTACCGGTCAGCCAGCTGTTCTTGGCTTCTCCAAAGTTTGGAGCATCTTTTCCGGCAATCATCTGCGAATATACATAAGGTTCGGTACGGTGAATTTCGCTGATATCTTCGATATATGCAGGACAGGTTCTTGTATATACCTGCCATGCACGGTTTCCACGTCCAACAACGGTTTCTGCAATGGAAATCCAAGGATTGTTGTGGCAGAAGATTCCGGCATTTTCTTTATATCCTGGTGGATAAGAGGAAATTTCACCAAGTTCTACATGGTATCTGTGATAAGGTGGCTGAAGAAGTACAATACCGTATTTAGTATCCAGATATTTTTCTACGGATTCCATGGCTTTCAGACAGTTTCCTTCTTTCAGGCCGATCTCTGCCATAACGCAGAAGCCTTGTGGCTCGATAAAAATCTTACCGTCTTCACATTCTTTAGAACCAATCTTGTTTTTGTAATGATCATATGCACGCAGGAACCATTCTCCGTCCCAGCCGGCATTAAGAACTGTTTTTTCCATTTCCGCAATGGCATCTTCTGCAAGTTTTGCCTCGTCTTCAAGTCCTCTGTGACGGCAGATCTCTACATAATCTTTACCGTAACGGACAAACATACCGGCAATGAAAACAGACTCTGCATTTGGTCCTTCGGATGGGCCGAATGTCTGGAAGGATTCTCCCGGTTCTGTGGAGAAGCAGTTTAAGTTCAGGCAGTCATTCCAGTCTGCACGGCCGATCAGCGGAAGTTTATGCGGTCCGAGATGATCGATGGTGTAGTGGAAGGAACGGCGTAAATGCTCCATAAAATCAGTTGCCTTGGAAGGATCACTGTCATACGGCGTTTTTTCATCCAGGATGGTGTAATCCCCGGTTTCTTTGATATATGCTGCGGTACCTGCAATCAGCCAGAGCGGATCATCGTTGAAACCGCTTCCGATATCAGAATTACCTTTCTTGGTCAGAGGCTGATACTGATGATATGCACTTCCGTCTTCAAACTGTGTTGCTGCAATATCCAGAATACGCTCTCTTGCGCGGTCCGGAATCAGATGTACGAAACCAAGCAGATCCTGACAGGAATCACGGAATCCCATGCCTCGTCCGATACCGGATTCGAAGTAGGAAGCAGAACGGCTCATATTAAATGTGACCATACACTGATACTGATGCCAGATATTTACCATACGATCCAGTTTTTCCTCGGAAGAGGATACCGTAAAGTGAGAAAGCAGTTCATCCCAGTATTTTTTCAGTTCAGCCAGTGCTGCTTCTGATTTTTCTTTGGTATCAAATTCTTTCATCAGAGCTTCCGCACGTGTGCGGTTAATCTTTCCATCTTCGGCACGTCCGATCCATTTTTCTTCAACAGGATTCTCTATGTATGCCAGAATAAATACGAAAGTTTTGGATTCGCCGGGAGCAAGAGACACTTTCAGATGATGGGAGCCTACCGGAGCCCATCCGCTGGCAATGGAGTTTTTGGACTGATCGGACACGACAACTTCAGGAGCAGAGTTTTCTCCGTATGCTCCAAGGAAGGAATCGCGGTCAGTATCAAATCCGTCTACCGGGGCATTCACTGCATACAGTGCATAGTGATTACGACGCTCACGGTATTCGGTCTTATGATAAATTGCAGATCCATGAACTTCTACTTCACCGGTAGAGAAATTACGCTGGAAGTTGGTCATGTCGTCCATTGCATTCCATAAACAGAATTCTACATAAGAAAAAACAGAAAAATCTTTCGTCTCTTTACTGTTATTGGTAAGAGTCAGCTGATTGATCTCACAGTTCTTTCCAACCGGAACAAATGCGGTCAGCTCTGCCTGCAGATCATTTTTGCTGCTCCGGAATGTGGAGTAGCCCATACCGTGATGACACTCATAAGCGTCCAGATCGGTCTTGGCTGGCATCCATCCGGGATTCCAGATGGTATTGCCCTCTTTAATATAGTAGTAATGTCCATTGCTGTCGAAAGGAACATTGTTATAACGGTATCTCGTCAGACGAAGAAGCTTTGCATCTTTATAGAAGCTATAGCCACCGCAGGTATTGGAGATCAGAGAAAAGAAATTCTCAGAACCCAGATAGTTGATCCATGGGAGTGGTGTCTTAGGAGAGGTAATAACATATTCTTTGTTCGCATCATCGAAATATCCAAATTTCATGTGTGTATCCTCCATATAAAATTATTTACTTGTGACATAGTAGATGAAAGTGGAAAGAAGCATTTGGTGGAGTAATCAATCCATCGTGCTTGTTTTAAATGCCACTTATCTATGAGAGCGAAAACGTTTAAGTACTCTCTTTTATAAATAGAGTATAGTCTCTGGAAATTAAAAAATCAACATAAAATGGCTTAAAACAGGCAAATCCAGCAACTTGAACAAAAACGAAAACAAAAAATATAAGAAAGCAACAAATGCGTGCGCAACATTAAAAACCAAAAAATTGCGTAAACGTATAAGAATAAAACAGCGTGCGCATGCACGGACACAAAATACACATACAATCTGCACAAAACAGTTAAGAATAAAGTGTTTAAATTGACGAAATGACAAAAAAAGTATTGCATTTACCGGCATATGGGGGTATATTAAAGCTACGAAAACGATTAAGAAAGTTTTCCGAAACATTGGAGGAACGATATGGTATCTTTAAAAACAATTGCTGAACGATGTGGTGTCTCTACTGCGACTGTAAGCAAAGCACTGAATGATCATAAAGATATCAGTGAAGAGACAAAAAACCGGGTAAAGCAAACGGCAGAAGCACTTGGATATTTTCCGAATGCAGCGGCCAGAGCACTTAAGACAAACCGCTCATATAATATCGGGGTACTCTTCGAGGAGGAAGCCGGAAGGGGCCTGACTCATGAATATTTCTCCGGTGTGCTGAACGGACTTAAGATTCAGGCAGAAAAGTTAGGATATGATATTACATTTATCAACACCTGCTTTGAAAATCGGAAAATGTCCTATTATGAACATTGCCGGTACCGGAATTTTGAGGGGGTCGTAATTGTATGTGCCAATTTTGATGACCCGGATGTGATCGAGCTGATGAACAGTGAAATACCTGTAGTTACGATTGATTATGTACATCATAACTGCACCGCAGTTACTTCCAACAATATACAGGGTATGGAAGATTTAGTAAAGTACATATACAGTCAGGGACACAGAAAAATTGCATATATTCATGGACAGGAAGGATCAAGTGTTACGCGGGACCGGCTCGCAAGTTTTTATCGGACAATTGATGAACTGGGGCTTGAAATTCCCGATACCTATGTCCGCTCAGCTGATTATCTTGAGACAAAAGGATCTGCAAAACAGACAAAGGAACTGTTGAATCTGGAAGATCCGCCAACCTGTATCATTTATCCGGATGATACTTCTTTAATAGGAGGTAGAAATGTCATTATTGAAATGGGACTTCGAATTCCGAGAGACATTTCGGTAGCCGGATATGACGGTACGATGATCTCGCAGCTTTTATATCCAAAACTTACAACAATTCGCCAGAACACAGAAATAATTGGAAGCGAAGCTGCAATAAGGCTCGTCGGAACCATTGAGAAACCGAGAACAACTCTCGTCGAGAGAGTCGTTATAGAAGGAAGTTTAGTACCGGGACAGTCCGTAGGTGCAATTCAGCCGAAAGAATAAAGCCGGCAGATTTCTTCAAAACAAACTGACCAACAGGTCAACAAATATTAAGGAGGGTTTTATATGAAGAAGAAAGTCGTAAGTGCACTGCTGTGCGCAACAATGGTAGCAACAATGTTTGCTGGCTGCGGAAGTAAAGAGAGCAGCGACAATGCAACAACACCGGATACTTCAAAGGCAGATACCAGTTCTGAAGTAACTGCTCCGGCAGAAGATACCGGAAAGGTTTTAAACATTTATTGCTGGAACGAGGAGTTCAAGAGCCGTATCACAGCTCACTATCCGGATTATCAGGAAGTTGATGCAACACATGGAAAGATCGGTGATGTTGATGTTGTCTGGAACATTACACCAAACGATGACAATGCTTACCAGAACAATCTGGATGCTACCTTATTAAATCAGGCAGATGCTCCAGCAGATGATAAGATTGACTTATTCCTGGTAGAAGCAGATTACGCATTGAAGTATGTAGATACCGATTATACGATGCCAATTAAGGATCTGGGAATTACAGACAGCGATCTGTCAAAACAGTATCAGTACACAAAGGATATCGTTACCGATTCCAAGGGCGTTTTAAAAGGCCTTTCATGGCAGGGCTGCCCAGGTGTTCTTTTCTATAACAGAGATGCAGCCAAAGAAGTTCTCGGAACAGACGATCCAGATAAGGTTCAGGAATATGTAAAGGATTGGGATACATATAACGATACCGCAAAGAAGATGAAGGATGCAGGTTACAAGATGACTGCTTCTGCAAACGATACATACCGTGTATACTCCAACAATGTAACATCTAAGTGGGTAGACGGAAATAAGATCAATATCGATGACAACATTATGAAATGGGTAGACGATTCTAAGGCTCAGGTAGATGCTGGCGAGACAGGTACTTGTGATCTCTGGTCAGATGACTGGTCAAAAGGATTCTATCCACAGGGTAAAGTATTCTGCTACTTTGGACCTGCATGGTTAGTAAACTTCTCTATGGCAGCTGATACAGAAGGATCTATCGGATACAACGGCGGATGGGGCGCAGCTCAGGGACCGCAGGGCTTCTTCTGGGGTGGTACATGGATCTGTGCAGCTCAGGGAACAGATAACGCAAATCTTGTAAAAGATATTATGTTAAAGATGACAACAGATGACGACATTATGAAAGATATCGTTGTAGATGATGACGATTTCGTAAACAACAGCACCGTTATGAACGGATTGGCAGATGGATCTATTAAGGTTAAAGATGATAAAGAATATACCAGCAAGATTCTTGGTGGACAGAATCCACTCCCAATGTACTGCGCAGGTGTTGAGACACTTGATTTAAGCAACCTTTCTTCATACGATCAGGGATGTAACGAGGAATTCCAGAACGCTATGAAGAACTACTTCGAAGGAAAAGCAACAAAGGATGAGGCACTTGATCTCTTCTACAAGGCTGTAACTGAGAAGTACCCAGAGTTAACTTACTAAAAACGATTATTAACAAGCACCACAGGGACCGTGCCTGCCATACAGGAATGGAGGCACGGTCATTTTAACAAAAAATATGTGTAACAAAAACTATATTCATCATAACATACCAGTTGGGAGGTAGGTCTTATGAAAAGTAATAGTGGAGGAAAAGCGGTCAGATATAATAAATGGGGCTACATATTTCTGATTCCATTTATCGTTGTATTTGTAATATTTCAGCTGGTACCGTTAGTAAACACCATTTATAACAGTTTTTTCGAAAATTACATGTCTGGTCTGACACAGGTTGGACCGAGATTTGTTGGATTAGATAACTATAAGGCTTTGTTCAGCAGTGGAGATATCTGGACATATTTTAAGAACACGATGGTTCTCTGGATCATGTGCTTCATACCACAGATTTTCCTCTCCCTTTTATTAGGTGCATGGTTTTCCGATGTCCGTCTGAAATTAAAAGGGTCCAGATTCTTCAAAACAGTTATTTATCTGCCGAACCTGATTATGGCATCTGCATTTTCCATGTTGTTCTTCACTCTCTTTTCAGATGGAGGACCAATCAACTCTTTACTGATGCAGATCGGATTTATCTCAGAACCTTATAAATTTTTATCACACGCAGGAAGTGCCAGAGGCCTGATCGCCATGATGAACTGCCTGATGTGGTTTGGTAATACGACCATTCTTCTGATGGCCGGAATGATGGGAATTGATACTTCTCTGTTTGAGGCAGCCGAGGTGGATGGAGCTACTTCCACACAGGTATTTTTCAAGATAACACTTCCACTGCTTCGCCCGATTCTGGTGTATGTAATTATCACATCCCTGATCGGTGGTCTGCAGCTGTTCGATGTACCACAGATTTTGACAAACGGAACCGGTGATCCGATGAGATCTACGATGACCCTGATCATGTATCTGAATAAGCATCTGTTCAGTAAGAACTATGGTATGGCAGGAGCACTGTCCGTTGTACTGTTCATTCTTACTACAGTCTTAAGCCTGATCGTATTTAAGGTTACCGGCAATGACAAGAGAAAGGGGTAATTGATATGGCAAAGACAAATAAAAATGACATCCAGAAGGGTGTAGGACTTCATGCACGGCGCGTCATCGCCTATGTAGTATTGATTATTATCTCATTTTTCTGTCTGTTCTGGTTTTACATTATGTTTATCAATGCAACCAGATCAAACGGAGAGTTACAATCCGGATTTACCGCGATTCCAAGTACGAACCTGTTAAAAAACTGGAACAATCTGGTGCACGGAACGCTTCCAATCTGGTATGGAATGTTCAACAGTCTGATCATCGCCGCCTGCTCAGCAGTGCTTTGTACTTATTTCTCAACCATGACAGCATATGCCATTCATGCATATGATTTCAAAATGAAACGGTTTATTTATCCGTTCATCCTGATGATCATGATGATTCCGACACAGGTTACTGCACTTGGATTTATCAAGTTAGTGACAAAGATGGGAATGATGGATTCCTTCATTCCACTGATTGTTCCGACAATCGCTTCTCCGGTTGTATTCTTCTACATGAAGCAGTACATGGAGAGTGCACTTCCGTTATCTTTGATTGAGGCCGCACGAATTGATGGTTCCGGTGAGTTCCGTACCTTCAACAGTATCGTACTTCCACTGATGAAACCGGCGATTGCCGTACAGGCAATTTTTACATTCGTCAGCAGCTGGAACAATTACTTCACACCGGCACTGATTCTGCATGATGATAAAAAGAAAACACTTCCAATTCTGATTGCACAGCTTCGTGCAGCAGACTGGTTGAAGTTTGATATGGGCCAGGTATATGTGATGATTACATTCTCGATCCTGCCGGTTATCGTTGTATATCTGATTCTTTCCAAGCATATCGTTCAGGGTATTGCACTGGGAAGTGTCAAGGGATAATGTGAAATATAACGTTAAAAACTGCAGTTGATGCTGTACTACAAAAAGGAGTTGCCTTTTGCGGGGCAACTCCTTTTTTAGTGAAGAATGATTGATGTCCGGTGTCGGGACGTCAGATGGACAAATGATAGATCTGCATCCAGGTGTTGATCTGGATAAAGTAAGCAATGAGCTGAGGGCCTGCCATCAGCTGGCCGAACCATGGTTTGCCGAGTTCCTTTGGTGCGGCAAGGAAAGCTTCTGTTTTGGAACGGTCCAGAAGCGGCAGTACCGGAGAATTCGGATCGCTTAGGATTTCCCGCATGCGCCTGATCAGCATCTGTTCGTAGGCCGGATGGTATGTCTTTGGATACGGGCTTTTTTTGCGCCAGAGCAGTTCCCGTGGCAGCAGATCGGCACAGGCATCCCGCAACAGGGATTTTTCGACTCCATTCCGATATTTCATCTGCCACGGCACATTGAAAACATATTCCATGATTCGGTGATCGGCAAATGGGACACGGGCTTCCAGGGAAGAGTACATGCTGGTGCGATCCATGCGGTCGAGCAGGGTCTGCATGAACCATTTAATATTCAGATAACCAATGTCACGACGGCGGGCTTCCTCCGGGGATTCGCCATCCAGATGCGGAACGTGGGAGAGTGTTTCCTCATAGCGCGCATGAGAATATTCTGCCAGATCCAGCGTGCGAAGCACGTCATCGGAAAGAATGGAGGTACGTGCAGCAGGATCGGCAGACCACGGAAAACCATCCCGGTTCATAAGTTCCGGTCGGTAAAACCATGGATAGCCGCCGAAAATTTCATCGGCACATTCTCCGGTGAGTGTTACTTTATTATGTTTGGCGACTTCGGAACAAAAATACAAAAGAGAGGCGTCCACATCGGTCATTCCGGGAAGGTCTTTGGCGGTGACCGCATCGGACAGGGCGGCAAAGAGAGCCTCCTGGCTGCACTCTAAATAGGTGTGGGATGTTTTACAATATTGCAGCATCCGGTTGACGTAAGGAAGATCCCGTTCCGGCTGAAAGGCATTGGACTTAAAATATTTCTCGTTTTCAGAGAAGTCAAAAGAAAACGTGTTTAAAATTTTTCCTTCTTTTTGCATATGGCGGGCGGCTAATGCAGTGACAATCGAAGAATCAATGCCGCCGGAGAGAAAGGTGCATACCGGAACATCGGACACCATCTGTCGTTCTACAGTGTCACGCACGAGAAAAGAAACGGTCTGTACGGTTTGGGCATAGGAATCTTTATGTTCCCGGCAGGGCAGATCCCAGTAGAGAATGTCGTGCTGTCCGTCCGGACAGAATATATGATAATGTCCCGGCATAACTTCCTTTACGCCTGTGAATACGCCGTTTCCGGAGGTGCGTGCCGGACCGACCGCCAGAATTTCCTGCAGACTGTTTTTGTCAATGGATGGAGTGACATCCGGATGACAAAATAATGCCTTGGGTTCCGAACCGAAAACAAAGGAGCTTCCGGTCTGGGTATAAAACAAAGGTTTTGTGCCGGCACGGTCACGGTAGAGAAGCAGTTCTCTGGTGGTATCGTCCCAGATCGCAAATGCGAAAATCCCATTTAACTTTTCGACAAAGTCTTTTCCGAAATGCATATAAGCGCACAGAATGATTTCCGTGTCTGACGTTGTGGTAAAGCGATATCCGGCTGCCTGCAGTTCGGGCAGCAGTTCCCGGTGATTATAAATTTCTCCATTGTAAACAATGGAACAGGTTTTCCCGTGGAAAGTACGTGTCATAGGCTGGATACCGCTTTTAAGATCGCGGATGGAAAGGCGTGCATGTGACAGCCCCACATGTGGCTGTAGATCAATCATCGCCTGATCCGGACCGCGGTGCTTTAAAGTTTCGTGCATTTGTACAAGGATCGTTTCCCAGAAGGGTTTTTTGTCATAGTAGTTCAATGAAAAATCGCAAAAGCCTGAAATTCCACACATAATTTGTCTCCTTACCGTTGGGCTGCGGCTCTAAAAGCAGCCATCTTAGTTTTAGTCTATGCAGAAATTTCTATACAAATGCAAAAAAGAGGGGTATGATGAGTACAAAATACAAGAAAAAGAGGAAGAATTATGTTGAAACTGGAACAGGGAAGACCCGCGGATACGTCAGGAAGACTGGAAAAGGAGATCCGTGTGTATGATTTTTTAGATAAACTTGGCGTTATATATGACAGGGTGGATCATGAAGCTCTGATGACGATGGAAGCATGTGAGGAGGCAGACCGCGTGCTGGAAGCTACCATATGCAAGAATCTGTTTTTGTGTACGGCAAATAAAAAAGAATTTTATCTTCTGATGATTGTGGGAGATAAACGTCTCGTGACAAAGGATGTGTCAAAAAAGCTTAGTACAAGCCGGCTTTCTTTTGCTAATGAATCGTATATGGAAGAGTATCTCGATATTACACCGGGATCGGTCAGTGTAATGGGGCTTATGAATGATGTGGAAAATCATGTGCAGCTGGTCATTGATGAAGATGTTTTAAAGGGAGAATATGTGGGATGTCATCCGTGTATTAATACGTCCAGCCTGCGTGTGCGCACTGCAGATCTGATGGAAAAAATCATTCCTGCAATGCATCACGAGGCGAAGATCATTCAGATTTAGCCGGCTTCTTTTTGCGCTGGCGCAGTTCCCGGAAAAAAGCAGAAAGCATGGAAGAACAGGTCTCTTCAAGAACACCTCTGGTAATTTCCACCTGATGGTTAAATTGCTGCATTTGCAGAAGATTCAGGACAGATCCTGCACATCCGGCTTTGGGATTCATGGAACCGATGATTACCCGCCGCATACGGGATTGTACAATTGCACCGGCACACATTTGGCATGGCTCCAATGTGACGTAGAGGTCGCAGTCCTCAAGCCGCCAGTCACCTGTTTTTTTACTTGCTTTGCGGATGGCAGACAGTTCTGCATGGGCAAGCGTATTTTTATCAATGTTGCGCCGGTTATATCCTCTTGCGATGATTTTACCGTTTTGGACAATCACACATCCAATCGGGACTTCATCGATCGCATAGGCTTTTTTCGCCTGTTTTAAGGCTTCTTTCATAAATTTTTCATCATCAGTCATAGACATTCTTCCTTGAAATCGTTATGATAATTATGGGGATAAGTAACCTTTTAATTACAGTATAATACTATACCATAGAAATCATATGGAAGGAAGAAGTATGTTATTTGCATATGAGACAGAACGTCTTCTTTTAAAAATAATAAAGCCGGATCAGGCAGATGCGGTGCTGGATTTTTATATGCGGGATAAAGAACTGTTTGAAAAATTTGAGCCGGACCGGATGCCAAATTTTTATACCCGCCAGTTCCAGAGACAGATGCTCCTGTTTGAGTATAACATGGCAGTACAGGGAACGCTGTTCCGGTTTTATGTATATGAGAAAGAGCATCCGGAGCGTATCATAGGGACGATATGCGTACATCATATTACGCGTGGATTTTCTGAACAGTGTGAGGTTGGATATAAGTTTTCCAGCGCATATCATCATCGCGGATACGCAACGGAATCACTGCGTTTTATTATGGATCTGGTGTTCCGGGATTTAAAACTTCACCGTGCCATGGCATGGGCACTTCCGGATAATACGGCAAGTATCCGGCTGCTTGAACGGGTGGGGTTCGTGTACGAAGGTATCTGCCATGATTATATGATGCTCAATCAAAAGTGGCGGGATCATGCGCAGTTTTGCATGATTAATCCTGATTAAGCGGACACATCCAGTATCCGAAAACTCCGGTCATGTCTTTGGAGTCTGAGGATACTGCGGCTGCTGCCTCAAATTCCGGGAAACCAAAGAGCATTGCCATCATACGTTCCGGCTGCTCATAGATTCCAGGAATTCCAAGAAACTGTTGTTTTTCTCCATTCATTTCCAGCGTTTTCAACATGAGATAGTGATAATTGAAAAAACCGTGCAGAAGAAAACGGTTGTTGCACAGATTCCAGTTGCTTTTTGGAAGCTTTCGGATATCCTGAATTTCTACTTTCTGATAAGAGGCTTGTGGCTGCCGGACTGCTTCTGGTTGAGGGATTGTTTTCGGCTGTTGGATCGTTTCCGGTTGAGGAGTAGTTTCGGGCTGCCGGATGGGTACCGGTTCTGGCATGGCTTGTGACTGTCGGACGGGTACCGGTTCTGGCATGGCTTGCGGCTGACGGAATCGCTCTGGTTCGGTTGTAGATTGCGTCTGTATGACCGGCTCTGTCTGTGCCTGAGCGGCAGGCGGTACCGCTTCTTTTTTCTGAAAGATTAAAAATTCTCCCCGGAGTGCCTCCGGAACCGGAGCGGAAGAAAGGCATCCGGTCAGAAACCTTCCGTTGCCACAGGCAATGGTCAGGGTCTGTGCCTGATGCACGTCAAAACCACTGTTTCCGATCCGATTATTTTCACAGGTAAAGCTGCAGGTTCCCATACCCTGCGTGAGCAATAATTCGGTAACAGGTATAGCCTGCAGACCATTTTCATATACTGTCAGATAGACCGGACATTTTCCCTTGAAACGGTCAAACCCCCGGATCTGAAGTTCCATACGGCAGCTGTTTTCGCGCAGATCGGTGCGGATGAACCCGGTATTTCGTCCGCGGTTTCCCTGTTCATATTCATAAATATAAGTAATAAATCGTCTCAATTGAAGAATTCTCCTGTTTTGTATTTGATGTCTTGTATAGTTTATGAGCCGGGGAAAAAAATATGTCGTTTATTTTGAAAAAAGGATTGACATTTTGGTACTAAGGTATTATTATAATGTCAGTAACAGTTCCTATTATTGTTTTAGACTAATGGAGAAATGAGGGAGAGTATTATGATAAAACGAAGTCGTCAGCGGGAGGCGATCCGGCAGTGCCTGACAGGCCGCTATGATCATCCGACTGCGGAAACGGTTTATATGAGTATCAAAGACGAATTTCCAAATATCAGTCTCGGAACTGTTTACCGGAATCTTTCTCTTTTGTCTGATCTGGGGGAGATTCAAAAAATTACTGTCAGTGGAGGCCCGGACAGATTTGACGGAAACCCGGCACCGCATTACCACTTTTCTTGCAGAGAGTGTGGATGTGTGATGGATCTGGACATGCCTTCCCAGGAACAGTTAAATCAGATTGCAGCGGAGCAGTTTGATGGAACAATTGAAAACCATTCCATTTTGTTTTCCGGATTATGCCCGGACTGCAAAAAGAAAAACACCCATTAATTAAATTTATAATAAGGAGGACATTTAAAATGGCAAAGTTTGTATGTACCGTATGTGGTTATGTTTATGAAGGTGAGGCTGCACCGGCAGAGTGCCCGATCTGCCATGCACCGGCAGAGAAGTTCGTAAAGCAGGAGGGTGAAATGACCTGGGCTTCCGAACATGTAGTTGGTGTTGCAAAAGGCGTGAGTGAAGACATTCTTGCAGATCTTCGCGCAAATTTCGAGGGAGAGTGCTCTGAAGTTGGTATGTATCTGGCTATGGCAAGAGTTGCCCACCGTGAGGGATATCCGGAGATCGGAATGTATTATGAAAAAGCTGCTTATGAAGAGGCAGAGCACGCTGCAAAATTTGCAGAACTTCTTGGTGAAGTAGTAACAGATTCTACGAAGAAGAACCTGGAAATGAGAGTAGAAGCTGAGAATGGAGCGACTGCAGGAAAGACAGATCTTGCAAAGAGAGCAAAGGCAGCAAACCTTGATGCAATCCATGATACCGTTCATGAGATGGCAAGAGACGAGGCAAGACACGGAAAAGCGTTTGCCGGTCTGTTAAAGAGATATTTTGGTTAATCTTTAAAACGCATAAAATAAGCATTTCAGAGGATAGATGGTTGTTTAACTGTCTATCCTTTTTTTGCTGCAGCAAATCATCTGTTTTCCATGCCCGTTCGGAGGGAAAACTATTGACAGCAAAAGTCGCATGATTATAGAATATAGAAAAGTGTTACTGAAAACAGTGACAAAAAAGAGCAAGGTGGGAGGTTGCAGTTGTGAAGAGATATATAAAGAGATGGATCAGTTTTATACTTTTTATGTGCGTTTTTGTCTGGTATCCCTCAGAGGGAGTGGTTATGGCGGCAGACAGCGATCAGAAAAACATACAAATCGTTGGTACCGCGTCGATGAATACATATGATGTGGCACTCCGTGTTGGAAAAACAAAGCAGCTTGTGTGTAATGGAACGACCGGAAAGATGGTGTGGAAGTCATCCAATCCGAAGGTCGCAACAGTAGATAAAAAAGGTCTGGTAAAAGCAATCAAACCGGGAAAAGCAATGATTTCGGTTTCCGGTGGAAATCTGATCGGCTCTATGACCTGCAAGGTCGGCGTGAGTAAAAAAATTACCGCAAAACAGGCCAGACGTAAGATTATGGCTATGAAAAAGACTTACAAAGAGGGTCTGTCCTGGACAAACGAAAACCGGCAGTATTTCTGGGAAGCCACGAACTGTCAGTGTTATGGATGTATTGCCCTGTGTGGAGAAATCAGTGATAAAGTGTTTGGCAAATATGCACCGGTGACAAAACACAGCAATTTCAGCAGGATCAAGGCAGGCGATCATATCCGCATCGGAAACGAACATTCCGTTACGGTTCTCCGGAAGAACGGAAATACGCTTACGGTCGTGGAAGGAAACTATAATGCCACCGTTCACTGGGGAAGAAAAATAACAAAAAAGGAGTTACAGGAAAGTGGATTCTATGTGGAAACAAGATATTGACAGAATGCTTTTCTGTATTTGGAAGGGGATACTCCAAACTGTTTTTTAAATGCCTTGCTCAGATGAAATTCGTCATAAAATCCATAGTTCAGTGCGACTTCCCGCAAGGTGGTTTCCGGCTGGGTAAGAAGAAACTGACGAACCATTTCCAGTTTGGATTCCATCTGGAAGGCGGAAAAAGTTTTTCCGCAGGCCTGATGGAACCGATTGTTTAATGTACGTTCACAAATAAAATAGCGGGAAGCAATTTCATGTGCAGAGAAAAAGGTTTGTGGAGTTGCGTGAATGAGCCGGATGATTTCTTCGACAACGGGATCGGAGATCATCCGGTTTGTTGTATCGGCACATAATTCAGAAATTTCACATAACAGCAGGGAAAACAGCAGAAAAAGGCGGTTTTCCCGTTCTGGTGTCTGGGACCAGGTGAGAGAAATCATTTCCTGCATAAGCTGGCGGATGCGCATATCGGACTGACAGTGCAACAGAGACGGAAAGGAACAAAGGGATGGGGAAAAAGAGGCAGAAGGGAGAGATTCTGCCGGAGTAGGCTGAACATGCAGATACATATGACGGTTTCCGGGATTACAGAGTTTTTGACCATAATGGTGCCTTCCGGCGGGAAGAATTAAAAGATCATCGGTCTGCATCGGATAAGTTTCGTGATCTTCACAGATTTCCCAGCTGCCATCAAGCATATATAAGAAATCATGTTCTTTCATAATGCGGTCGGGATGAATCATTCCGTTGACAGAAGTTACATAATTACCGCTGCTTATGGTGTGCATTCCCATTTTTTCTAATAATACCATATCGAAATCCTTTCCATTTTATACATGCTGCTTTCCGGTTTGACAATGGATTTTTTGCCATAAAATATATACTATAAGTATATAACAAAGAAGATAAATTGGATAGTGAGTTCTTGATTATACATTAGGAGGAATGCATATGGAAAAAGAAAAATTTTCATATCCTGTTTCATTGCGCAGGATGCAGATTACAGATAAATTCTGGAAAAATGAGATGGAACTGGTGCGTACGGAGGTGATCCCTTATCAGTGGAATGCGTTGAATGATAAAGTAGAAGGCGCAGCACCAAGTTATTGTATGCATAATTTTAAAGTGGCAGCAGAAATGAACCGGCAAAAGAGAAAACAGGGAGCTGCATATAAAGAACCTTCGTATACATACCGTGGATTTGAGATGTTACCGGAAGATCCCGAAAATCTCAAGGATGAGTTTTATGGATATGTATTTCAGGATACGGATTTCTCCAAGTGGGTGGAAGCGGTCGGATATTCGCTGACGCAGCATCCCGATCCGGATCTGGAAAAGGTTGCAGATGCTGCAATTGATATTGTCTGTGCGGCACAGCAGGAAGACGGATATCTGGACACATATTATATTATCAATGGAAAAGATGGTATTTTTACCAACTTACGCGACCATCATGAATTGTACTGTATGGGGCATCTGATCGAAGGCGCTGTGGCATATTATGAGGCAACGGGAAAAGATAAACTGCTTCATGCGGCGGAACGATTCGCGGATTACGCTGCAGATTATTTCGGACCGGAGGAAGGAAAATGCAAGGGATATCCGGGACATGAAATTGCAGAAATGGCACTCGTCCGTCTTTACGAAGTTACAGGAAAACAAAAGTATCTGGATTTAAGCCGCTTTTTCATTGATGAAAGAGGCACAAAACCATATTACTTTGATAAAGAACATCCGGAAATCGTAAAGAAAGGGCATGAGAATGAATTGCGGCATAGCTATCATCAGGCACATCTGCCGGTACGGCAGCAGGATGAGGCGTTTGGTCACGCAGTCCGTGCCGTGTACCTGTATTCCGGTATGGCAGATATTGCACGTATTACAAAGGACGAAGAACTGTATCAGGCATGTGTACGTCTGTGGAATAATGTGACGAAAAAGAAAATGTATATTACAGGGGGCATCGGTGCAACACATTTGGGAGAAGCCTTTTCTTTTCCGTATGATCTTCCGAATGATACGGCATACGCAGAGACCTGTGCATCGATCGGACTGATGTTCTGGGCGCGGCGTATGCTGGAAATTGTTCCGGATGTAAAATATGCAGATATTATGGAGCGTGCATTGTATAATGGCGTATTAAGCGGAATGGCTTTGGACGGAAAAAGCTTTTTCTATGTGAATCCGCTGGAGGTGTTGCCGGAGGCATGCCACAAAGATGAACGGAAATTTCATGTCAAGCCGGTACGACAGAAATGGTTCGGATGCGCATGCTGTCCGCCAAATCTTGCGCGTCTGATCAGTTCCATTGGATCTTATGCATTTACAGAAAATGAGGATACGCTGTTTGTGCATTTGTATATGGGAAGCAATGTGGAAAAAACGGTGAATGGGAAAACGGTAAACGTGCAGATGGAATCAGATATGCCATGGGAAGGAAACATAAAGATCCGTGTGCAGGCTGAAAATGCAAAAATGACGCTGGCACTCCGGATACCGGGATGGTGTAAAAATTATAAAATTTCCGGAATAGAGGATGCCGCACAGGAAGAAAAAGATGGATACCTGTATTTGAAAAAAGTGTGGAACAGGGAAGAAACCTTCTGTATTGATTTTCCAATGGAGGTACAGATGTTTGCAGCATCGGAGTGTGTCCGCGAGGATATTGGCAAGGCAGCGATTATGCGCGGCCCTGTGGTTTACTGCCTTGAAGAGAAAGACAATGGAAAGAACCTGCATGAACTGCTGGTCGATACAGATATGCATGCATCGGTGTCGGAGGGAAAAATCTGCGATACCGTAGTAAAAATGGTAGAAACAGACGGGTGGCGGCTGACAGAGAGTGGGGATGCAGAGGAGACTCTCTATCACATGTATCAAAAGCCGCAGAAGCAAAAGGTACGTTTGCATTATATTCCGTATTACACATGGGCAAACCGCGGAGAAAACGAAATGCAGGTATGGACACGCGTGCAGAACCCTTAAGGGTTCTGCAGCTGATTGCGGTATTGCGTTGGCGTGACATGGTAATAGATCCGGAATGCTTTGCTGAAATAGTGGTTATCGGCATAGCCTAAACGTTCCGCAATATCCATGATTTTTATATCAGGCTGCTCTAAGAGCTCTTTGGCACGTTCCATAGTCTATGATTATTTTTTTCTGACTGTATTTGTGCGTGAAAATACGGTACTTGCCATGGGCGAAAATGATCAGCTTGACTATGATCGTCCATATGAGCGGCATGGAAATAAATATGTGGTGACTTCTCCCGGATGTTATCTGAAATATGAAAATATGCAGGATACAAAGAATGAATCCGGGAGAATGCTTCAGATCCGGCAGAAAGATCCTCTTACCGGAGTCTGTGTACAGACCGACATACAGTTTTATGACGGAGTGCCGGTGGCAAGATTTGTCAACCATGTAACGAATGAGGGAGAGGAGGAACAGGTACTGACGTACCTGTCCTCCTTTACCTGCTCTGGAATTAAGAGAGATGGAAACTTTTTGTATATTCCGCATAATGGGTGGCAGAAAGAGCTGAACTGGCGCAGATATTCGTTTGAAGAGCTTGGATTTCCGGTGACACAGACGAAAAGTATCCGGAGAAGTTCCAAAACAATAGAAGTTTACAATACCGGGAACTGGTCCACAAAAGAGTATCTGCCGATGGGATTTCTGAGCCATCCGCAGAGTGGCGCGGGGCTGATCTGGCAGATTGAAAACAATGGTTCCTGGCATTATGAGATCGCAGACCAGAATGATCATTATGTTTTGAATGTCAGCGGGCCAAACGAGATACAGTCACATTTCAGTAAGGTGCTGCGCCCAGGAGAGACATTTGAAAGTGTGCCGGCAGCAGTGGGTGCAGTGCGGGCAGATATATCAGATGCATTTTCTGCAATAACGGAATACCGGCGAAGAATCCGCAGAAAAAACCGTGACAACGATACACTCCCGGTAATTTTTAATGATTATATGAATTGTCTGTGGGCAGATCCAACGACGGAAAAAGAATTACCGCTGATTGATGCTGCAGCAAAGGCCGGATGTGAATATTTTGTTATTGATGCCGGATGGTACGCAAAGGGAATCTGGTGGGACAGCGCGAAAATTGTTCCAGTGGAGGCTTGCGCATGGACTATGCCCTGTTGTCCCGGTTAAGTATCCAGTCTACCAGTGATCAGGAAGAATATGATATATTCGGTGGAAGAGGCACAGCATGTGCGCATCAATCAGGATCATACAATCACGGTGGAATATGAGCAGCCGGTCATGGCGCGTGTTTTTGAAGTTACTATTTGACTTTTTTCTTTGAAACCAATATATTGACAGAGTAAGTATGATTAGAATCATAACAGACTGAGTGAGGAAGAAATGTACAGAGCGGGAATTGATCTTGGTGGAACCAATATAAAAGCAGGAATTGTTGATGAACAACAGCATATAATTGCAGAAGCATCCGTGCCAACGAACGTAGAGAGGCCTTATCAGGAAATTATCCGGGATATGGCAGAACTGGTAAAAACGCTTTTGAAGCAGAAAGGTATCGGGGAAACACAGCTGAAGAGTATAGGAATCGGAAGCCCGGGAACGATTGATGCAGTACATGGAGTTGTGTTGTATTCCAATAATTTCGGGTGGGAAAATGTTCCGCTCACAGAGCAGTTAAGACAGTACTTTTCCTGCCCGATTGCAGTTTCCAATGATGCAAACTGTGCGGCTTTGGGTGAAGTAAAAGCCGGCGCGGCGCGGCATGCAAAAAATGCCATTCTGCTGACTCTTGGAACCGGTGTGGGCGGTGGAATTATTCTCGATGGAAAGGTGTTTGAGGGCGCACATGCAGGAGGTGCCGAACTCGGACACACAAGTCTGATATGTGGCGGTGAGCCGTGCACATGCGGACGGAAAGGCTGCGTGGAGGCATATGTATCGGCGACAGCGCTGATCCGCGATGCAAAAAGAGCCGCGCAGCAGTACCCGGAATCCAGCCTGAATGCGATGTGTGAGGGAGATCTTTCACATATGAATGGAAAAATTCCGTTTGATGCCGCACAGGATGGGGATACAGCAGCAGAAAAAGTAGTAAATGATTATATTTGCTATCTTGGAGAAACCATTACAAATTTTGTCAATATTTTCCGGCCGGATATTGTTTTGTTATCGGGAGGCATCTGCAATCAGGGGAAAAAACTGACAGAGCCTCTTGAAACATACATTCAGGATAAATGCTTTGGCGGCAGCAAGGCGTTTATTCCGGAAGTTGCATGTGCGGTTCTTGGAAATAAGGCGGGAATCATCGGTGCGGCAAATCTGATAAGAGGTAAGGAACGATAAGGAGAATGAGTCATTATGGAAGAAATTTTTGAACAGTTTAAAGATAAGGATGCATTTGATGCCTACTGGAAAGAACATTATGTTCCGCTTACTTATGAGGATGTAAGGGAAGCATACGAGGATTTTGTAAAATCTGCGGATAAGCATATTTTTCTGTCGGATTATGAGGAATCCGGTAATGTCAGCCGGGAGGATTTTATGGACAATCTTTCACAGGCGGCGCAGTTCGCGTTTCAGGATGGATTGACGGAAGCGTTTTATGAGAAGAATCCGCAGGTTTATGAGAATGCATTTGCATTATTTGAGGCGGCACAGATGGAAGGCGGGGATGCGAATATTGCGGCAGCTTTTCATGAAGAGTATCAGCGTTTGTACCATGATTTTTTGTTGGAACTGTTTGATGCACAATATGCGGAATAGACCGGGGAAATAAAAGAAGGAGGCGCATAATGCGGCCTCCTTTTAAAATTTCATAAATGTGCAGGTTGTATTCTTAAAACAGAATAAAGGAGCACTTGTTATGAGAATTGCGCTACGCGCAAAACAAGTGCGTAGGTTGTATTCTTAAAAACAGAATAAGGAGCATTTGCCATGAAAGTTACGCTACGCGTAAGGCAAATGCGTAGGTCATATTCTGGAAAAGAAGAATATGACATAAACCGAGTATCCCGCTTCGAATCAGAAACAATAGACGTTACCTTTGCAGTTAACTCCCCCCAGGCACCCTCACGTCACATGAGAGCTTTCGCTTAGGGCTGCTGTATTCCTACCCTGACCCGGTTCACGAATTCCCATTGCGCAAGACCCAGACGTCAACGCCACTTGCGAAGGGCAGCTCCACCGCCCTGACCCTCTGCGGGATATCACCCCAACTATAGCGGATTGTTGGTACAAGGTACCGCTACCACCCCGGCTACTCGGAGATTTAAGTATAATTCATATCAGAGGCTCTTGTCAAGCAAAACTGCCCGTATCTGTAAATTTAAAAAAAAGCTAAAGTATCTGCCAAACGAACCGATAAACAATGTATAGAGATGCAAGAACAGATGCATTTCGGAAGCTTATTTCAAGGAAGAAAGGAGATGCTGAGCATGCGTATAGATGCATATAACCAGGTAGCACAGTTATACGGTATACAAAAGAATTTAAAGACACAGAAGGCGCAGAATGCAGCAGGTCCGAGAGATCAGGTGTCCATTTCACAGGCCGGACGTGATTATCAGGTCGCAAAAAGTGCAGTATCAGAAGCTTCGGATATCAGGGAAGATAAGGTAAGTCAGCTCAAATCAATGATTGATGCGGGAACATATTCCGTTGAGCCTGGCGATTTTGCCAGCAAATTACTTGAAAAGTATAATGCCTGATGCAAAAGGCAGACGAGAGAGGTTTTTGAAGTGGCTAGTTTAGTAGAAGAGCTTGTAACAGTACTGGAAGAAGAAGAAAAGATTTACCAGACATTGATTTCTTATGGAGAAAAAAAGACAGACATCCTGATTCGGGCAGATGTTCCGGAACTGGAAAAACTGACATGTCTGGAACAGCTGGCAAGTGATGATCTGGTGACACACAGCAACCAGCAGGTACAGCTCTTAAAGGATATTGCCAATGTACTCGGACGTACAGAAGAAAAGATGACAGTTACCAGACTGATCACTTTGCTGGAGTCGCAGCCGGATGTACAGAAAAAACTGACCGAAGCGAGAGACCGTCTGCTTGCGGCAGCAGACCGGATGAATCATCTGAATGATCAGAACGTGGCTCTGATTAAACAGGCCATAGAGTTAAACGAATTCGACCTTACGTTGTTCAAGAGTTTGCGGCAGGCCCCTGAGACCGCCAATTATGACAAAACTGCCTGCAATACAGGAAGCTTGCTGGGCAGCAGCGGATTTGACGCAATGAGTTAAGGAGGAACAAAAGAATGGGAAACGGATTTGGAAGCTTATATATTGGGGCGTCTGGACTTCAGAATGCCCAGTATGCACTGAATACAACGGCAAACAACCTTGCAAATGTGAACACAACAGGATATGTCCGCCAGCAGGTTCGTTTTGCAGATAAAAATTATAATAAATTAAAGGACCCGAATAAAAATGTGAACATGCAGCAGTATGGGCTGGGTGTATCCATTGGGGATGTGGTTCATGCAAGGGATATTTTCTTAGACAAATCTTATCGGCAGGAGAATGGACGCAAGGGATTTTATACTTCTTTTTATGAAATCACGGATTATGTGCAGGATCTGTTTCAGGAATTAAACGGAGAACAGTTCAAACAGAGTGTCAGTGATCTGCATCAGGCATTTCAGGAACTGGAGCCTAATATGGATAATTCCACACAACAGAATCTGGTACTTGAAAAAGCGGATCTTCTGCTGAGCCGTACGAAGTCATTGTATGATGACATGAAATCGTACCAATCCAATATCAATGAACAAATTAAAGATGATGTTGACCGTGTAAACAAGATCGGAAACCGTATCTATGAACTGAACCTGCAGATTCAGAAAGTAGAAGCTGGCGGACAGGAAACTGCAATGACCCTGCGAGATGAGCGTGACAATCTGCTGGATGAGCTGGGCGGATACGGAAGTGTCTCCATTAAGGAAGATGCGACGGGATTTACGTATGTAGATTTTGAAAGCACACCGTTTATCGATGACAATAAGTGCTATAACATCGGACTGCAGGAAGACAAAGAAACCGGATTTTACACACCGTACTGGACGCAGCTTTCTGATGTGGACAAGCAGCAGTATGTCCGCGTATTTAAAAAGAACGAAGTGATTTCCACGGATTTAAATACCGATGTGGGAAGTATTAAAGCCAAACTTCTTGCCCGTGGGGACGGATACGGAACGTATCAGGATCTGGAAAGCGAAGAGGCGTATGACCGTATTTCCGGTTGTACCATGATGGAGACAGAAGCACAGGTTTCTGCACTGCTTCACAATATTGTGACAAAAATCAACGATGCATACTGTCCGAATAAGACAGTAGATACGGATGTCACCTATACCGATGCTGATGGGAATCAGGTATCATTAAAGGGAAAGAAAGTTCTGGATGCCGCAAACTGTGCGGTCGGGGAAGACGGACAGCTGCCACCGAGGGAATTGTTTACCCGTGTGGGAATGGATCGTTATACCAAGGTGACAGGAGATGATGGGAATACCTACTATGTATACAACGAAGAGGACGAAAATGATCCCACGACGCTGTATTCCCTGAACAATATCAGCATCAATAAAGAGTTGCGCAAGCAGATCACACTGATGCCGTACAAGAATCAGAACGGTACGGATTATCCATTGGGTGAAAAACTGATGAGCCTTTGGAACGACAAGGAAATGACACTGAATCCGTACGACAAAAAGCCGTGTACGTTTGAAGGCTATTATAACAAGCTGATCGGGCAGATCGGAAATGATGGAAGCACTTTCCAGTCGGCAAGTGAGACACTGACGGGGGCACTGTCTTCCATCGACAACCAGAGACAGCAGACGATGGGCGTTTCCTCCGATGAGGAACTGACACACATGATCAAATTCCAGTCTGCATATAATGCGTCCAGCCGTTTTATGACGGTAATCAGTCAGATGACAGAACTGATCGTGACAGGATTGAAATAGAGATAAGGAGGCGTAGTTATGCCATCACAATTTTTTGGATTGAATATCGGGGCAAGTGCGTTGTCGGCATTTCAGACCTCAGTGAATACAGCGGCAAACAACGTTGCAAATGTGCAGACCAAAGGATATACCAGACAGACGGCAAATCTGTCCGCAACCGATCCGATCCGTGTATATACCAGATACGGCAGTGTCGGAACCGGTGTGGAAGTGACTTCCGTGACACAGGAGCGAAATCTCTATTATGATGAAAAATACTGGCAGAGTAATTCAAGCCGGGGATTTTTCGAACAGAAACTGTATTATGTGGATCAGGTCCAGACAATCTTCCGGGATGATGAGCAATCGCAGAAAGGATTTTCCAGTATTTTTTCCCAGATGTTTAAGGATCTGAATACCTTAAAGACACAGGGAGAAGTGAAAGCCGTCCGCAATCAGTTTATTCATCAGGCACAGAGCCTTTGCACTTATTTTAATGCTTTGTCCAAGAGCCTGACGGAGATTCAGGAGGATACCAACGAAGAGATCAAGGCTTCTGTGGATAATATCAATTCCATTGCAGAGAAAATTTCGGTGCTCAACAAGCAGATTAATAATATTGAAGTACGCGGAGGGCATGCAAATGAGCTGCGCGACCAACGCGCGAATCTGATTGATGAGCTTTCAGGGATTGCAGATGTAGAGACGAAAGAATTCGAGGTGACAAACTCCAACGGACAAAACTTAGGAGGAACCAATTACCGCGTATATATCAACGGACAGACACTTGTAGACGGAAACGATTACCGGACATTAAAATGCACCTCTTCAAAGTATCTGAACAATCAGATGGATGCCGAGGGCATGTATGCCATTACCTGGGAAGATACCGGAATGGAATTTAATGCCAAAGGTGCCAGTGCCAACGGAAGCCTCAAGGCATTGTTTATGATCCGTGACGGAAATAACAATGAAAATATGAAGGGAACGGTCTCGGATGCAGATCTGTCTTCTATTACGATAAAGATTCCGGATACAAAAGTGAATGAACTGTCACTGGCGAATAAGGGCCGGATTATGGTAAATAATAAGTTTTATTACTATGATGGATGGAAAGCAAAAGTCGGTGAAAACGGGGTAAACAGTGTAACATTTAAGCTTGCTCCGGAATCGCAGATGGCAGATCAGGCAGAAGCTGACCGTGTCAAGGGAGATGGGCAGAGCAATTATCTGACAACCGGTTCTTCCATGGATGCAATGGGAATTCCATATTATCAGAATCAGATCAATGAGTTCCTGCGTAATTTTACCCAGGCATTCAATGATATTGAAAAACAGGGTGTTACATTAGATGGCGATAAAATGGGAGCCTTTTTTGTGGGAACTTCCCCAACCGGAAACACGTTTGATGCAGATTCGTGGGATGCGAAAGTACAGGCGGCAAAGAAAGACGGATGGACAACGGATATTGAACTGTCATCCGATGGGGACAGCTATTATCAGTTTACAGCGACAACCCTTGCAGTAAACAGCAAATCATTAAAGGATTCCAACTACTTTGCAACGTCAACCAAGATTACACAGGGTGAGGCGAAATACGATACCGTTGAGGATCTTTTGAAGCTGCAGAAGGATGTGCGGATGTTCCGCGGAGATTCTGCGGAGACGTTTCTCGAAACACTGATTTCAGATGTGACGGTTGACGTGAACAAGACAACAACAAGTTCCAATAATTATTCGAACCTGTCTACCGCGATTGCGACACAGCGTACCTCGGTATCCGGCGTGGATGAAGACGAGGAAGCGATGAACCTGATCAAATTCCAGAATGCATACAATCTGGCATCTAAGATGATTTCCGTGATGTCTGAGATGTATGACAAACTGATCAATGAGACCGGGGTGGTATGATGCCTGCGGACGAAACCGTGTGAGCTGACAGCATAAAACTTAGGAGGGAGATCCTATGAGAGTTACCAATAATATGATCACAAGCAACACAAAGAGCAATATCAATGCAAATAAGGTGCTTGTGGATAAATATAATACCCAGATGACAACGCAGAAGAAGATCAATAAACCGTCGGATGATCCGGTCATTGCGATTCGTTCCCTGCGTATGCAGACCAGTTTGTCCCATATTGACCAGTATCTGAACAATAACATTTCGGATGCCAATTCCTGGCTGAATGTGACGGATACGGCGCTGGAAAATATGAAAACAATCCTGACGGATGTCCGCTCATTATGTGTCAAAGGGGCAACGGATACCTTAAAAGAAGATGACCGCAGAACCATTCTGAATCAGCTGAAATCTTTAAGTGATCAGATTTATGCAGAGGGAAATGCAGATTTTTCCGGCAGAACGGTATTTACCGGATATCGTACGACCGAGCAGCTGACATTTAAGACAGATGAAGAGACAACATCCTACACGATTGATCAGAAATTATCCTATAAAGATATTTCCGAGGCACGCTACACATACGGAAACGTAGATGTACCAACGGATGCGGCAAACAGCTTTGATGAAAAGATTTCCATCGGGGAAAATACCTACGACCGGCTGCGCCTGGCGTATGGAAAGATTAACGGAAAAGATAATTCGGATGGAACGGGAGCAATTGATCCGATTTCCAGTATGAGTTATACGACAGCTGCAGGAAAGAAAGTGGAATTAGACCTTGCACAGGGAAAATTTGTAGATGAAAATGGGGCAGAAACCGGCAAGTTTACCATGTACGAATCCAAGGAGGAGTGGCTTAAGGCGAACAACGGGGAAGCCAAAGTCGAAGACACGGACATGGTATTTATCAAAGATACCGGTGAAATGATTCTCGGAAAAGATTTGTCCAATACATTAAAGAGGGAAAAGGCGGATCTTAGCATCACGTACACCAAAACTGGATTTGATGCAGGAGAGGTTCGTCCGGAATATTACTATGACTGTAAGATGAAGACTCCGGATATGCAGGAGGCGGTACAGTATACCAAGGAAGATCAGCCGATCAATTTCGAAATTTCCAGTGGAATCATGCTCGCGGCAAATACACAGGCAAGCGATGTTTTAAGCACTGACATTGGACGGGACATGACAGAGATGATGACGCTTGTTTCTGCTTCCACACAGGCACATGACAAAGTTTCACGAATTGAAAAGATGATGTCGATGGATAAGTATTCGGATGAGGAGAGCCAGAAGAAACTTCAGACCTATCTGGATGCTGCCAATAAAGAAGCTACCTATGCAGACGATAATCTGTCAAAAACCTACCAGCAGTTTATCTCGAATTTTGACGGATACCTGAATAAAGTAAATGTGGCACATACCAATGTGGGTGGATTGCAGCAGCGCGTGGAGCTGACAAAGACCCGTGTGGAAAACCAGAAAGAGACGGTAGAAGAATTGAAGTCTAACAATGATAACCGTGACATTTCGGATATTATCATTGATTACTATGCTGCTTACAATGCATATACGTCCAGTCTGACGGCTGCATCGAAAGTTGGAAGCCAGACATTACTGAACTATTTATAAAAACGCGGAGCGAAGGAGAAAGACCATGAAGGCTGATTCACGTATTTTTGGACAAATTGAAATAGAAGATGATAAAATCATCACGTTAGAGAAAGGTATGATCGGTTTTCCGGATCTCAATCATTTTGCACTGATTTATGATGAAGAGAAAGAAAAAAAATACAATTCCATTATGTGGCTGCAGTCGATGGATGATCCGGACATTGCATTTCCGGTTATGATGCCGCATATCGTCAAGGAAGATTACAACCCGAATGTAAGTGAGGAAATGATTGCACCACTCGGAAAGCTGACACCGGAAAACACATATATTCTTGTGACGGTAACGGTTCCGAAAAATATAGAAGATTTTTCCGTAAACCTGAAAGCACCGGTTGTGATCAATATGGACAACCGCAAAGGGGTACAGATGATTGTGGAGGATGATTATCCGGTAAAATACAAAGTATATGATGTGCTTAAGGCAAAGAAAGAAAAGGCGGGTGAATAAGATATGCTGGCATTGACAAGAAAAAAGGGGGAGGCCCTTGTAATCAACAACAATATCGAGATCACCGTACTTGAAATCCGGGGAGACCAGATCAAACTTGGAATTACGGCACCGAAAGATGTTCCGGTATACCGTAAGGAAGTGTATCTTCAGATTCAGAAAGAAAACCAGGAGGCAATCAGCCTTGATGGTATCGAAGCATTAAAAGGAATTCTTGGATAAATCGGAAAAACAATCGGAGGGTGTTAAGTTTTTACTGACACGCTCCGATAATTATTTATAGAATGACAGTAATAGATTGGCTATGCAGCCGGCATAACCGGCAGCGGATGATGGAGACAGGAGGTAATCATCATGGCAATGGAGGCTATTAAAGGTGCAGGAATGACGTATCAGGGAAGCGTGTCATCTGCAGAAAGCCAGCCCAAAACAGATTCTGCGGTAAAAGCTGCAGAGACCGATGCACCTGAAAAGGGCATCGTATCGGAGAATATAAAGCAGGCTGGTGAGGAGAACGTAAACACTTTCCAGGGAGCAGATCAGCGGAATACAAATGCGCAGATCAAAAAAGCCGTGGATGAAGTGAATAAAAAGGCGGTCAACTCGGAAGCAATATTCGGCATTCATGAGGCAACCAATCGTGTGACCATAAAAATTATTGATAAAGATACCAAAAAAGTACTCAAAGAGATCCCACCGGAGAAAACACTGGATATGATTGCAAAAGTGTGGGAACTTGCAGGCCTTATGGTGGATGAAAAAAGATAAAAAAGGGGAGGGAAAATTATGCCAATCAGAATGACAGGTATGGTGTCCGGACTGGATACCGATTCTATCGTAAAAGAACTCGTTTCTGCATACAGTACCAAAAAGGAAAAATACGAAAAAGAGCAGACAAAACTTGGCTGGAAGCAGGAGATCTGGAAAAGTCTGAATAAAGAAGTAAACAGTTTTTATAAGAGTGTTGGTAATCTGCGGTTTGACAGCGGATACAATACCAAAAAGACAACATCGTCCGACAGCACGAAGGCAACCGTCAGTGCGAGCGGAAATGCGACTGTCGGAACACAGAAACTGCATGTGCTTTCTACTGCACAGTCCGGTTATCTGACGGGGGCTGAGATTAAGACAGCAGCCAACGAGAAAGTTACTACGTCTACAAAGCTTTCGGATCTGGGTGTTACAGCAGATGAAATTACCTTTAATGTGGGACCGGCAAATAATTCTGCATCCGGAACCACAAAACAGATCAAAGTAGGAAAAGACAGCACAATCAGTGACGTTGTAAACCAGCTGAAGGATGCGGGACTGAATGCAAATTTTGATGCCGGAAACAGACGCTTTTATCTGAGTTCTTCAGATTCAGGATATGCAACGGATTTTAATATTACTGCGGACAGCAGCGATACAAATTCTACAACATTATTAAACGCACTGGGTCTGGGCAAGACGGCAAAGAAGATTGACGGAAGCGATGCGGTTATTGTTTTAAATGGCGTAAAATATACCAGTACAACGAATAATTTTTCTATCAATGGATTATCCATTTCCGTCAATGGAGTGACAGACAAAGTCGATGATCTTGAAAAGGTCGATGTCGATGCCTTAGATGACAGCAAGGCAGTTTCTATTTCCACAACGACCGATACACAGGGAATTTATGACAAGATTAAAGACTTCCTGACCAGTTACAACAACATCATCAACAAGATGACGAAACTGTATAACGCAGATTCTGCAAAGAATTACGAGCCATTGACAGATGATGAGAAGTCGCAGATGTCTGATTCGGAAGTAGAAAAGTGGGAGACAAAGATCAAGGACTCCCTGCTTCGCCGTGATTCCAATCTGAGCACGATTATGAATGCCATGACGACTTCCATGACCAAGGCAATTTCCATCAATGGAAAGAATTATTCGCTTTCCAGTTTTGGAATCAGTACACTTGGTTATATGAATTCGGCAGAGAATGAGCAGAATGCTTATCATATTGACGGTGATGAGGATGATGAAAATACATCAGGAAATAAAGATAAGCTGATGGCTGCATTAAGCAGTGATCCGGATACCGTGATTGATTTCATGAAGCAGTTGTCGACCAATCTGTATACGGCAATCGACAAGCAGATGCAGAGTAATTCCCTGCGAAGCAGATACAGCATTTACAATGATAAGGAGATGACTTCCCAGTATACAAGCTATACGAAGACCATTGCAGAGTGGGAGACAAAGATTTCCGACAAGGAAGATTATTATTACAAGAAATTCTCCAAGATGGAGACTGCGCTTTCCAAGTTAAACAGCCAGACAAGTTCTCTTTCAGGTATGTTCAGCAGTTAATCAGTATCATGCAGGGCAATCTTTTGCAAAATAAAATATACAGGAAATAATAGGGGGAATCAGGATGATTCAGAAAAATCCATATGCAGCGTATAACAACAGTAAGATCCAGACGGCAACACCGGCAGAACTGACGCTGTTACTCTATGAGGGAGCTATTAAATTTACAAACATTGCGATTGTAGCGATTGAAAAGGGCGATATTGAAAAGGCGCATAACAATATCCGAAAGGCAGAGAATATCATTCGGGAGTTTCAGATAACTCTCGACCACAAATATGCAGTTGCCAAAGATTTTGATGCGGTCTATACCTATCTGTTACAGAGATTGTTAGAGGCCAACATGAAAAAGGACAAGGATATCTTAGAGGAAGTGCTTGGTCATCTCCGTACCATGCGGGATACATGGAAAGAAGTTATGGCAAAGACCGCAAACGGAAACAATATCAAGACAAAGGAACCGGTAGCGTAATGCCGGCAGGAGACAGTATGCCAGATACATATATTGCAATTATGCTGCAGAGCCTGAAAAAAAAGGAACAGGTTCTGGATGAAATTATCCGCCTGGATGACCGGCAGAAAGATACCCTGACGGATCCGGAATGCCCGTTTGATGTGTTTGATGAAACCGTGGAGGCAAAAAGTGCGTGTATTGATCAGCTGAACCAGCTGGACAGTGGTTTTGAGAAGCTCTATGCACAGGTGGCAGAAGAACTGGATCAGAACCGTGAAGATTATGCAAAGGAAATTCGTGACATGCAGCAGTGCATTCGCCGGGTAACGGACAAAAGTGTCAAGATTCAGGCGCAGGAAGCCCGCAACAAAGAACTGATGCGTGAAAAGTTTGCCACAATTCACAGACAGGCAAAGGCGGTGCGGAAAAACAGCCGTGCGATTACCGGATACTATAACAGTATGAAAGAATGGTAGTTATTTCATAAAATGGGACAAAAGTACTACTTGATAAAAAATATCATATGACTTATAATGACTTTGTTATATGACTGACGGATAATGTGGAGCACCACGTGAAGTATAACATAGCACACCGCATGAAAAATCGCTGACGCGATGCGGGTGCGTAGGTTATACATCAGATAGATGTATGAAGGAGCACGCCGCATGAAAAATCGCTGACGCGATGCGGGTGCGTAGGTTATACATCAAATAGATGTATAACAAGGGTCGTACCGTCTGGGCAAAAGATAAAAAACCCAGGCGGTTTTTTGCGTTCATTTATATTTTCCGGTTTTTGGTAAATATATTGTACGAAAATAAAGACATGCGTGGGTATTGACAAAATGATGAACGTTAGTGTAATCTATCAATGATTAGAGAATGCTAACCAATAAGAGAAGGAGGATCACCATGTTAGAAATGAAAGAGTGGGATGGATTCGAAGGACGTCTTTGGAAAGAAGAGATTAATGTCCGCCAGTTCATTCAGGATAACTACACACCATATGATGGTAACGAGGATTTCCTTGCAGAACCTACAGAGGCTACCAATAAACTTTGGGGAGCACTGCAGAAACTGCAGAAGGAAGAGCGCGCAAAGGGCGGAGTCCTCGATATGGAGACCGAGGTTGTAACCGGTATTACAGCTTATGGTCCGGGATATATTGATGAATCTTTAAAGGATTTAGAGACAATTGTAGGTTTACAGACAGACAAGCCGTTAAAGCGTGCATTCATGCCTTACGGTGGAATCAAGATGGCTGTTCAGGCATGTGAGACATACGGATATCAGGTAAGTGACCAATTAAAGGAGATTTTTACCAAGTATCACAAGACACACAACACAGCCGTATTCGATGCTTACACACCGGAGATGATGAAAGTACGTCACAATAAGATCTTAACAGGTCTGCCGGATACATACGGACGCGGACGTATTGTTGGTGATTACCGCCGTGTTGCTTTATACGGTATCGACCATCTCATCGAGGAGAAGAAGAAAGATAAGGCAAACTGTGGCTGTGGTGAGATGACAGACAATGTGATCCGTTTAAGAGAAGAGATCGCCGAGCAGATCAAGTGTTTAGAGGATATGAAGAAGCTTGCAGAGATCTACGGATACGATATTTCCAGACCTGCAACAAACGCAAAGGAAGCCGTACAGTGGTTATACTTCGGATACCTTGCAGCAATCAAGACACAGAACGGTGCAGCAATGTCCGTTGGTCGTGTTTCCACCTTCCTTGATATCTACTTCGAGAGAGACTTAAAGAAAGGCATCATCACAGAGCAGGAAGTACAGGAATTGGTTGACCACTTTACCATGAAGCTTCGCATGGTAAAATTCGCACGTATTCCTTCTTACAACCAGCTGTTCTCAGGTGATCCGGTCTGGGCAACACTTGACGTTGCGGGTACAGGCGTAGACGGACGTTCCATGGTTACAAAGTCCGACTTCCGTTTCCTGCATACATTAGAGAACATGGGACCGGCTCCGGAGCCAAACCTTACCGTATTATATTCTTCCAGACTTCCGGAAGCATTCAAGGATTATGCAGCACGTATCTCTATTGATACAAGTTCCATCCAGTATGAGAACGATGACGCTATGAAACCGGTATGGGGCGATGATTATGCCATCTGCTGCTGTGTATCTGCTACACAGACAGGTAAGGAAATGCAGTTCTTCGGTGCCCGTGCAAACCTTGCAAAGTGTCTCCTGTATGCAATCAACGGTGGTGTGGATGAGAAGACCGGCCAGCAGGTAGGACCGGATTACAAGCCGATCACATCTGAGTACCTTGATTACGATGAAGTTATGGAGAAGTACGACAAGATGATGGACTGGTTAGTAGATATTTATGTAAATACCTTAAACCTGATCCAGTATATGCATGACAAATATTACTATGAAGCAGCAGAACTTTCTCTGATGGATACAGATTTAAAGAGAACATTTGCAACTGGTATTGCAGGTTTCTCACACGTAATCGATTCCCTTTCCGCAATCAAGTACGCAAAGGTTAAGGCAATCCGTGATGAGAACGGAATCGCAAAAGATTTCGAGATCGAGGGAGACTTCCCAAGATACGGTAACGATGATGACCGTGCCGATGATATCGGAGTATGGCTGTTACAGACATTCATGGATAAGTTAAAGAAGCATCACACTTACCGTGATTCTGAGCCTACAACTTCTATCCTTACCATTACTTCCAACGTTGTATATGGTAAAGCTACAGGAGCAATGCCAGACGGACGTAAGGCTGGCGAGCCACTTTCACCGGGAGCTAACCCAAGCTACGGCGCAGAGAAGAGCGGACTTCTTGCTTCCCTGAACTCTCTGACAAAGATCCCGTATGAGTGGGCACTTGACGGAATTTCCAATACCCAGACCATCAACCCTGGTGCACTTGGAAATGAAGAAGGCGAGCGTATTGAGAACCTTGTAAACGTTATGGACGGATATTTTGACCAGGGTGCGCATCACCTCAATGTTAACGTGTTTGGCAAGGAGAAGCTTATCGACGCTATGGAGCATCCGGAGAAAGAAGAGTACGCAAACTTCACCATCCGTGTATCCGGTTACGCTGTGAAGTTCATTGATCTGACCAAAGAGCAGCAGATGGACGTTATCGCACGTACCTGCCACGATCATATGTAATAGGATCTAAGGGGTCACGAGAGTTGCGAAGCAACGGAGTAATTCGTAGATCATATCCGTTGGAATGGATATGAAATCAGGGTTAATACATGAATGAATATTTGTGTATTAGCCCTGTTTTTATGATATAATTTGCACATACTAATGAAATGATAATTCGATGCTTTTATTGGTTTGGTTAAAAACGAGGTAAAACAATGCTAGGAAATATACATTCAATCGAGACATTCGGTTCCGCAGACGGACCGGGCGTGCGTTATCTGATTTTTTTGAAGGGCTGCAATATGCGCTGCAAATACTGCCATAATCCCGATACCTGGGCAAAAACCGAGGGGGAAATGAAAAGCGCAGAAGAAATTTTACAACAGGCGCTGCGGTATAAAAGATACTGGGGCAAAAAGGGCGGTATTACCGTAAGCGGCGGAGAAGCACTGTTGCAGATTGATTTTGTCACAGAATTGTTTACGCTTGCCAAAGAAAAAGGTGTCAATACCTGTCTGGATACATCGGGCAATCCGTTTACCCGTGAGAAACCATTCTATTCTAAGTTTGAAAAACTGATGGAAGTGACGGATCTGTTTATGCTCGACATAAAGGAAATTGATGAGGACGAGCATAAACAACTGACAGGCCAGACGAATAAAAATATTCTGGATATGGCAACCTGTCTGTCGGATCACGGTAAAGCGATGTGGATTCGGCACGTACTTGTGCCGGGCATTACCGATGATGATGGGCAGTTACACAGGCTCCGTGCATTTATTGATACGTTAAAAACCGTGGAACGTGTGGAAATTTTGCCATATCACACGCTGGGGGTATTTAAATGGAAAGAACTTGGGATTCCTTATGCGCTGGAAGATGTGGAGCCGCCGACCAAAGAGCAGGTGGAACATGCACGGGAAATCATTATTCCTGGTTATAAATCCTGATTGTATGAACAGGAGGGACATATGCAAAAAAGGCAGCTGTAAAATCCCATCAAACAAAGAGAATGGGACATATGCACAAAAAGATAGCTGTGAAATCCCATCAAACAAAGAGAGTGGGACATATGTGCAAAAAGATAGCTGAAATATCCCGACAGAAAAAGAAAGAGGGACATAGAAGCAAGGAAAAATTGTATATGTCCCAACAGTATAGATGGTCGGGACATAAAGATAAAGAAAAACAGTATATGTCCCAACAGCACCAATAAGAAGGATATAAAGATAAAGAAAAATTGTATATGTCCAGACAGCAGAATAAGAGAACCATAGGGAGCAGTAAAAGCTGCGTAGATCTCATTTTCCACCCCCCAAAAAAAAAACTCAAAAAAGAATGCGCAGCAGAAAAGAAAACATAAGGAAAAACAAATCATGATACAACCAGAAATTTTATATGAAGATGCACAGCTGATCATCTGCTACAAACCGGCAGGCATTGCAACGCAGACCAAAAAACTGGGGCAGAAAGACATGGTGAGCATACTTTTAAATCACGTAGCGCAGGAAGGAACCGGACAGCCGTTTATCGGTGTAGTCCATCGGCTGGACCAGCCAGTGGAAGGCGTGATGGTGTTTGCAAAAACAAAACAGGCGGCAGCAAAATTGTCGGCACAGGTAAAAGACCATTCCTTTGGGAAAAAATATTATGCAAAAGTCCGGCTGCCGGAAGGAAAAACTTTTGAACAGGCTACGGGGCATGAAAAGACAGGAACACTGCAGGACTGGATACAATTTGAACCGAAAGAAAATAAATCCTGTGTAATAGAACAGAAGCAGAGGGAGAACGAACGGGAAGACATCAGGCATCCGGCAGACGGGAAGCGGTCGCAATTGCAGAAACCACGGCATACAGCAACGTCACAAAATAAGATACAGGAAGCAATACTTGATTATCAGGTGATCAGGCAGGGAGAAGGATCTGCATTGCTGGATATTACTTTACATACCGGCCGTCATCATCAGATCCGTGTACAGCTTGCACATCTTGGAACTCCGATCTGCGGAGATCACAAATATGGAAAGGCTGAAAGAGGAACCCCGGCACTGTGCAGTTATCATATCGATTTTGTTCATCCGGTCAGTGGCAAAGAGATGACCTATGAAATCAGTCCGAGAAATTTCGAAACAGAATGTTAATGGTATTCAGGTGCTGAGTGAACAGTAACCCATTTAGCCGTTATCGAGCGGTTTCACTTCACGCAAATCTTGACAATCGGCTGTGTTCGTCATATTATATATTCGGGCTTTTCTGCGCGTTTTGTGGGCAGAAAAGGAAAACTCTTACACGAGTATAACGTAAAAAATGACCGCACAGTGGTCGCAGAAAAGGAGAAAGACATGGCGAAAGAGAAGAAACTTGTTGAAGCCATTACTTCCATGGAGGAAGATTTTGCACAATGGTATACCGACGTCGTAAAGAAAGCAGAGCTGATTGATTACTCCGCAGTAAAGGGCTGCATGATCATCAAGCCCGATGGGTATGCTATCTGGGAAAATATACAGCATGAATTAGACCGCAGATTCAAAGAAACAGGCGTAGAGAATGTATATATGCCGATGTTTATTCCGGAGAGCCTTCTGGAAAAAGAGAAGGATCATGTGGAAGGATTTGCACCGGAAGTCGCATGGGTGACTTACGGCGGACTCAATCAGCTACCGGAGCGTCTGTGCGTCAGACCTACTTCTGAGACACTGTTCTGCGATTTTTATAAAAATCTGATCCAGTCTTACCGTGATCTGCCAAAGGTGTACAACCAGTGGTGTTCCGTAGTACGCTGGGAAAAGGAAACCCGTCCGTTTCTGCGTTCCAGAGAATTCCTGTGGCAGGAGGGGCATACAGCGCATGCAACCGCAGAGGAGGCACAGGCACGTACCATCCAGATGCTGAATCTGTATGCAGATTTCTGTGAAGAGTTCCTTGCCATGCCGGTTGTCCGCGGACAGAAGACAGAAAAAGAAAAATTTGCCGGTGCGGAAGACACCTATACCATCGAGGCACTGATGCATGATGGAAAAGCCCTGCAGTCCGGAACCAGTCACAACTTCGGAGATGGATTTGCAAAGGCATTTGGTATCCAGTATACCGATAAACAGAATAAATTACAGTATGTACACCAGACTTCGTGGGGAATGACAACACGTCTGATCGGAGCCATCATCATGGTTCACGGCGACAATGATGGTCTGGTTCTGCCACCTAAGGTAGCACCGACACAGGTAATGGTTATCCCGATCCAGATGCAGAAGGATGGCGTATTGGATAAGGCAAACGAAGTGCGTGAGCGTCTGGGAAAAGTCTGCCGTGCAAAACTGGACGATTCCGATAAGAGTCCGGGATGGAAATTCTCTGAGCAGGAGATGCGTGGAATTCCGCTTCGTGTGGAACTGGGACCGAAAGATATTGCGGCAAATAAATGTGTGGTTGTCCGCAGAGATACCAGAGAGAAAATTGAGGTTTCCCTGGATGAGATCGAGACAAAGATTCCGGAACTGTTAGAGACCGTTCAGAAAGATATGTTTGCGCGTGCAAAGGCACATCGTGATGCACATATCTGGGATGCACATAATTACGAAGAATTTAAGGATATTGCAGAAAATAAACCGGGATTCATCCGTGGTATGTGGTGCGGAGATCAGGCATGTGAGGACAAGATCAAAGAAGATCTGGCAGTAACCTCACGCTGTATGCCATTTAACGATCAGGAAAAGATTTCAGACGTTTGTGTATGCTGTGGAAAACCGGCACATAAACTGGTATATTGGGGAAAAGCATATTAAAATCCGATGGGGATTGTGGATTTCAAGAGGGGGTTGGAGCCATGATTGAAAAGTATTTTAATGGCGTAATTGATCAGGTATATCACAGAATCGGAAATACAGAAAAGAACATTGTTATGGCAAGCTATAACAATGACTTTTCTGTGTCTGAGCTGGAGAATAAAAAACGTTATCAGGAAGACGATAGCGTTTTTTTTGCCTGTTGTGAACTGCGATATGAGACATTGTCCGGGGCATATGCGCCTTTTCTGGACATTATCTGTGACATGTTCCGCAAATTTGTAAAGGGAGATTTTGAAGCTTTTTTGCGCGAATGCGGAACTTATGAACTGCACCGGTCTTTGTTTTTAGGGTACTATGAAGATGGTATCTGCAAAAGGGAAGAAGGGGTGCTGTTAAATGAAGTGGAATATGAGCAGCGGCGCATGACAGAAGCCATCGTTGCCATGCTGAAAAAACTCACGGAATACCGGCCGATTATGATTGTAATTAACCGTTTCCAGCTGGCAGGACGCAGTTCCATGGAACTTATTTACCGGCTGCTGACAGAACCGTGTACGGAAATCGGGATTGTGCTTGGAGTAAACGAAATGCAGCCGCGGCTGGATATGGCCGTCAACATGTGGGATGCAATCGTGGAAAAACTTGAAGACAGCAGCCAGATTTATCATATTGGAAGTTCCGGGAAACACAGAAACCGGGAGAATGCGGAGGATGTGGCAGAAGAGAAAAATTACAGCCACATGCTTGCAAAGGTAGAGACAATCATTACGTTTCTGGATTGTGACCAGGCAAAATGGTACTTGCAGAAACTTGAATATAAACTTAAATTTGAAGATATTTTTGTGGATGATATAACCCTGCGGGAATTTTATCTATTGTATACCCGTACCGCTATTTTGCGTGCAGAGCTTTCTAAGGCACTGGAGATGGTTGATTCAGCAATGCGTCTGCCATCCGTTCGGAAAGATCTGTTTTACCGCAGTGAATGTTCCTTTTTAAAGGGAACGTGCCTGATGTATCAGGGCAAACTGCAACAGGCGGAAATGTATGCACAGTATGCCCGGGAGGAAGCACAAAAAAGTGGGAATGAGAAACAGATATTCAAGGCGGAACTCTTGTCTGTTATGGCGCGTATGTCCGGCTGGTACAATATTTTTTTCTGTATACAGGATATCCCGATTCATGAAGGGCTGATTGAAAAGCTGATGCAGAACAATTACCGGAATCATCTGGCACATATTTATATTTATGCATATGATAATCGGCCGGAGATGGTTGCAAGGGCCTACCGTTCCGAGGCATCTCTTTTATATTTCAGTAAAGGGGTGGCACTGGCAAAAGAGATTGGAAATGAGCAGCTGGTATATGATGCATATCAGAAAAACATTATGCTTGCATCAACGAATGGTATGAATGAGATTGCCATGCTGTATTCCGTGCGTACATACCAGTTCATGAAATCAAGGGATGATGTTTATGAGGGCAGAATTCTGTCCGGCATCGGATATAATCTGAGTGCCATGGGAAAAAACCGGCTTGCGGAGCATTATTATAACCGTGCCATTGAGGTGTTTTACCATTTGCGTCTTCCGGAGGATATTGCGGAAGTGTTTTACAACCGTGCACTGAATTATATTATGCAGGAGAACTATGCGAAGGCGGAACATGATCTGCTGATGGCGATGAAGGTAATAGAAAAACTGCATCTTAACAGTCTGCGTGTATGTAATCTGTCAAAATTATATGGTCTTTTAGCACTTGTGAGCATCATGCAGAAAGACCGGTTTAACTGTGAACGTTACTTGCTTAACTGCCGGCAGTTCCTGAATTATATTATTGAGAAAGAAAAAGAAAATGAAAACGAGGAAATCATCCATGACTATGCCAAGTGTGATGAGGATATGTTTCTATACACATTTTCCATGGCAATGCTTAACCGCATGGATGGAAAGAAGGAAGAGGTACTGGTCAGTTTTGAACAGGCAGAGCGTTTCCTGCTTCAGGCAGAGGGAAATGAGTTTTTCAGTTATCGTTTATTCCGGAAAGAGAGAATGAAGCTGTTTGAGGAAATGGGGCGCAGTGAGCGCTGCCAGATGGAACGCGCAACGCTTTTGCAGCATGAGGAGATTAATTCCCAGGCGGCACGGCTGCTTCCCATGAATCTCCTGAAGGAAATTGATCTGGGAGAGCATCCGCAAACGTGTGCCGTGCGGGAGGAAGAAATTGAAGCCCTGATCAAACAGGAAGGCCTTTTACAGGATTATGCAACGTCCCGGAGACAGATGGAGTTTATTTCCACATGGCAGAAACTGATTGATGTGAACGGAAGCAACGTAGAGGGTATGGTACAGAATGCGTTCAATACGTTTATGAATCATTTCAGCCTGGATTGTGCATTGTATATCTATTACCATGAAGATGGTGCCCATGTACTTTATAACGATACCAAATGTGAGATGACGGAAGCGGACATTGCGGCGATCGGAAATACCATGCTGGAATATCCACAGGGGTTTGCGGTATCAAAGATCAGCGACAGTTTTCTGGAACATCAGGATACGATCGGTTATTTCGGAATAGATGATGTATGTTCGTTTGTGGCAGCACCGTTTCTCAAAAACGGAAAGCTGACCAGCCTTCTGATCACATATGTCCGCATGAAGGATAATTGGCATGGTTCGATCGAACGCTACATGCTCAACGAGGATGACCTGAGAATCTATTCCCTGCTTTTTCGGGAGATGGAGTATTCGATCAATCGCATGGAGGCAAACGACAAGATTTATATGATGAACCGCAAGCTGCAGGAAGCTGCGGTTACGGACATGCTTACCGGTATTTATAACCGTGCCGGTATGTACGAAGAGATTCGGCAGATGATTGAGTGTTACCGTGTGTCAGAAAAGACACATCATGTCGGGTTGATGTTTATTGATCTGGACAATTTCAAGCATTATAATGATACATTCGGACATGACGTCGGGGATCTGATCTTAAAGGAAATGGCAAAGATTTTCCGCAAGGCGGTAAAGGGAAGAGGATTTGTCGCCAGATATGGCGGGGATGAATTTATTATGATCTTAAATACCGATGACCGGGAAATTCTTGAACAGATTGCAAAAGGAATCTATGAGAAAATCAATTCCACGCAGGGATTCCAGCGGCAGATTGAAAATTATCTCGGCCATGCGATCACGACGACCGAAAAATCGCGGATTACCTGTTCCATCGGAATTGCAAGCGCAGGGGATGTGAGAAAAGAGGAAGATATTAATGAATTAATCCGTAGCGCAGATGAGATTTTATATAAAGTCAAAACAGGGGAAAAAGGACACTACGCATTTTTATGAAAATTCAATTACCAGAACACGTAAAGCAAATTATACACAGACTTCAGCAGGAGGGGTATGATGCCTATGCCGTGGGTGGATGTGTCAGAGATACACTTTTAGGACGCAGCCCACAGGACTGGGACATTACAACTTCCGCGAAACCGCAGGTGGTGAAATCGCTGTTTTCCCATACGATTGATACGGGCATTGCACATGGAACCGTTACGGTTATGCTGGATCATACGGGGTATGAAGTGACAACTTACCGGATCGATGGGGAATATGAAGATGCCAGACATCCGAAGACAGTGACTTTTACGGGAAATCTGGTAGAGGATTTAAAACGCCGGGATTTTACGATCAATGCCATGGCATATAATGATACCGCAGGACTGGTGGATGCATTTGACGGGATTGGGGATCTCAAACGGCACGTGATCCGTTGTGTGGGGATACCGCATGACCGGTTTGGAGAGGATGCGCTGCGTATGCTGCGCGCCGTGCGTTTTGCCGCACAGCTTGGATTTTCCATTGAGGAGAAAACCAGACAGGCTGTGGCAGATCTGGCAGACAATTTACAGAAAGTCAGTGCGGAGAGAATCCAGACCGAAATGGTGAAATTGCTCACCTCTGCACATCCGGAGGAGATGCGTACGGTATATGAGCTGGGACTTTCCAGAGTATTTCTCCCGGAGTTTGACAGGATGATGGAAACCCCGCAGATTACGAAACATCATTGTTACAGTGTGGGGGAACATACCATTCATGCCATGCAGGAAGTCCAACAGGACCGGATTCTGCGCCTGACCATGCTGCTTCATGATGTGGCCAAACCGGTGTGTGTAACGACAGATGAAAAAGGGCAGAATCATTTTAAAGGACATCCGGCGGAAGGTGCGGAAATGGCACGGGTTATTTTGCGGCGGTTGAAGTTTGACAACGAAACAATAAAACGCGTATGCCTGCTCGTGCGCTATCATGATGACCGTCCGGCCGTGACACCGCGCAATGTGCGCCGTGCGATCAGCAGGATCGGAGTGGAAAATATGGAGGCTCTGTTTGCGGTAAAGCGTGCAGATACACTGGCGCAGAGCATGTATGAGCGGCAGAAAAAGCTTTCCTATATTGATGCCTACGAAGAAACTTATCGTGAGATATTAAAAGAACACCAGTGTGTGCAGAAAAAGGATCTTGCCATAAACGGCAGGGATCTGATTGCACAGGGAATGAAAACGGGCAAAGAAATGGGAGAAGTGTTGCAGGCGCTGTATGAACAGGTTCTTGATGAACCGCAACTGAATAATAAAGAGACGCTGCTTGCACTTGCTTTGCAATTGCAACAGACAAAACAGGAATAAATAAGACACCCTTTCCATATGATGAAAATAGATTCAAGTCATGTGGGAGGGGTTTCATTTTGTATTATCAGCCGGAAGCAATGTTGGAGCAATATGACATAGAAATAAAACAGATCACGAAAGGCAGAGGTGTGTTTTGCTGTGAGACGGATCAGGGGAAAAAAGTACTTGCACCGTTTCGGGGATCTGCAGAACGCGCAAAATTTGTGCGCGAAATATTATGCAGCATGCAGGAAAAGGGATATCCGGTGGAACAGGTCAGTCTGACAAAAGACGGGCAGTGTGTGGTAACGGATGAAAGTGGCATGCGTTTCTGGCTGAAAGATCTGGTAGAGGGAAATGAATGCCAGACAGGTCGGGAGAAAGATGTAGCTGCCGGTGCCCAGGCGCTGGCAGGGTTTCATTGCTGTGTTTCATCCTGTGTTACGGAAATTCCGGATTTTATGAAAAATACAAAGAATGAACCGGCAGTGCTCTATTACCGGCATTACCGGGAACTGATCCTGGTAAAAAATTTTGTGCAGTCAAGAAAAACCCGAAACGAGTTTGAGCGGTCATTCTGGGAACAGTATACGCATTATATCGCACAGGCGAAAGAAGCGGTCGGGATGCTGCAGGAGCGAAAAGACCAGGGGAGAACCAGGGGGTTTTGTCATGGGGATTGTAACCAGCATAATATGCTTCGTACAGCACAGGGGGTCCGGCTCGTAAATTATGAGAATCTGTTTTACGGAGAACAGATGGTGGATTTGGCAAACTATCTGCGTAAGATTCTGGAAAAAAACAGTTGGAGTACGGACATGGGAAAACATATTCTGGAAGCCTATGAAAAGCAGAGAAAATTGTGCAAGGAAGAAAAACAGCTGCTGCATGTGCTGCTTCTGTTTCCAGAGAAATTCTGGAAAGTATCCAATCACTACAGTAACTCGCATAAAGCATGGGTATCCGGCAGAGATATTGAAAAATTAAACCGGCTGATTGCAGCGGAGCCGGCAAGGGAACATTTTCTGGAAAATTTGTTTTCTTTTCTGTGAAGAATGAGCTATACTAAGGATATGAGAAGAGATAGAATTAAAAAAACAATTACATATTTGAGTCTGCTTTTTTGGCTGTGTCTGCTTGTGGCATGTGGACAGCAGGAGGAGACGACAGATGACGGAGTTACCTATTTTCATCATTCCATCGCAGACCGGAATACACAGGAAACACAGGAGAATTCCACGGAAACGGAAAAGTCCGAAGAGTTTCTGCTGACCGCAGTCGATCAGATTCAGGAAAGTCTCCAGCTGTACCGGTATGCGGATGGAATGGAATACCGGTATTATTACGGAACAGGCACCCGTTTTTATGACAAATACGGAAACCGGACACCTGTGACAAGTTTTGAACCCGGTCTGCTTGTGACCATCGGGGATGTAGACAGCGAAGGAATCCTCACAGAAGCCCGGATTTCGGATCAGGCATGGGTATACGACAATATCACCCGGTTTTCGGTAAATCCGGATCTGGACATGCTAAAGATCGGAGATGGAAAATATCGCTATACGGATGACACGATTGTGTTTTCCGGAGATAAAAGAATCCAGATGACGGATTTGTCGGATGGGGATACGTTAAGCGTTGTCGGCAGGGATAAAAACATTCTTGCGGTGCGTGTGACAACCGCACAGGGAACGCTTGCACTGTCCAACACCAAACTGTTTGAAGGAAGTTTTTTGCAGCTGGGCACAAAGATTTTTGCGGAAATTACACCGGATATGGAGATTCAGGTGCCGGAAGGAACCTATGAACTTCGCGTAGCCAATGACGGATGGGGCGGCAGTACGGAAGTGACGATTACGCGTGGCGAGACTACAAATGTGGATCTTGACACCTTAAAAGGCGAAGGACCGTCTTACGGAAAGGTGCAGTTTGTCATCGATGCAAAAGATGCGGTGCTGTCAATTGACGGAAAAGAAACGGACTATGAGAAGCCGGTGAAATTAACCTATGGAAGCCATACAATTACGGTATATTCTTCGGATTATGATACCTGGAAGCGGAACTTATATGTCAACTCGGAGAAATCGACAATTGTTATCAATCTCGCGGATGAAGATTCCAGTGAAACAGGAAACAGCCAGAGCAGCTCAGAAAGCAGCAGCCAGAGCAGCTCACAGGGGAGCAGTCAGAGCAGTTCAGAAAGCAGCAGTCAGAGCGAGTACAAGAACCGGCAGGAAGAGCTTGATACACTCAAGGATCTGATTTCCAGTATGACATCCTCCAGTTCGCTTGTGTCAAAATGACGGTTTTTCGGACAGAATTTTGGTTGTTTTTAAGTGCCCAAAAGCCCGAAAATATCGCATTTTTCCTTGACAAAAGGATGGAAAACAAGTATAAATAGATTTGTAAGTAATTTGAGAGAAGGAACTCGAATTATATAATATAGGAATCCATAGGAGGAATTTTAACATGAACAAAGCAGAGTTAGTTGCAGCAGTAGCTGAGAAGGCAGAGATTTCAAAGAAAGACGCTGAAGCAGCAGTTAAGGCATTCACAGATGTTGTTGCTGAGGAGCTGAAGAAGGGTGAGAAGATCCAGTTAGTTGGATTCGGTACTTTCGAGGTTTCTGAGAGAGCAGCAAGAGTTGGAAGAAACCCACAGACAAAGCAGGAAATCACAATCCCAGCTTCTAAGGCACCGAAGTTTAAAGCAGGTAAGGCTTTAAAGGATTCCCTGAACTAATTCTGGTGGAATATGTGGGAGAGCGTCATTGGACGCTCTCTTTTCTGTTATAAGGAGAAATAATATGAGATTAGATAAATTTTTAAAAGTATCACGCCTGATCAAGCGAAGAACGGTCGCCAATGAAGCCTGTGATGCAGGACGTGTTATGGTAAACGGAAAACCTGCCAAGGCATCCACCAATGTAAAAGTCGGAGACGAAATAGAAATTCTGTTTGGACAGAAATCCGTAAAAGTGCGTGTTACGGATATTCAGGATACGACCAAAAAAGAACAGGCGAAAGATCTGTTTGAATACATATCCTAGAAGTGTGGCGCATACTCTTTAACAGGAGGGCGCTTGTATGGAAGAAAGAGGACAGTCAAACAGCACAGGGCAGCATAAGCTGATCCTGCAGAACCGGAAAAGCGGAAGTTTTACCGGTGTAACGGATGTTGTAAATTTTGATGCAAATGAGATTATCCTTGACACAGAACTCGGACGGTTGACGATTAAGGGAAAAGAACTTCACGTAAACCGGCTGGACCTGCAGAAAAAAGAAGTGGAAATTGATGGAACCGTGGATATGCTTCAATATTCCGGAACACCTGGCCGGGGTGTCTTTGGAAAGTGGTTCGGTTAAGTGGAAGAGGGCAGGATTTTTGTACATTTTTTTCTGTTTGGGATGATAGCATTTGCGGCATATGACGGAATCCGTGTAGTTCGTAGAATTTTTCCGCATGGGATCTTTATGATTTCCTTAGAGGATCTGGTATACTGGCTGGTTATTTCGCTTTGTTTTTTTCTGCATCTCTGTCAGGTAAATAATGGAAAAATCCGGGGCTATGTACTCCTGGGAAGCCTTCTGGGAGCGTGGATTTATTACAGTTTCTGCAGTCGGTTTGTTATGCGGTATCTGACGGAAAAGATTCATTATCTGAAAAAGAGGTTGAAAAAGTTCCGGGAAATGACTACAATAAAGTTAAATAAGCTTCGTAAAAGAAAGAAGCCTGAAGAATCGGAGAAAGAACATGAGAAAAACTAAAAAGCGTCGCCGTGGAAGCGGTACTGCAGGAATCATGATCATTGTGCTTGCATTTTTGGTTGTCATGACGGTTCAGATCTGCAGGATACGTTCAAAAGATGCGGAATATGCGGCAAAAGAAAAAGAATTACAACAGCAGTATGAGGAAGAAACCGAGAGATCTACGGAGATAGATGATCTTGAGACGTATATGAAATCCTCACAATATATTGAAGATGTGGCAAAAAGCAAGCTTGGACTGACTTATAAGAATGAAATCATCTTCAAGGAAAAGAAGTAGAAAAGAAGAATCTGTTTGAACAGGTTCTTCTTTTTCTTTAATGCATTGATGGAAGATTTGAGCGAAAACTTTTTTGAAAACCACAGAAAATCTGACAGAATATGCGTCATTGTCTGTGTATACTTGTCCCTCGAAAACAATTTTTTGGAGGTGTATCATGCGTACAGGACAATGGAAAACAATGGGGATAGGATCGCTGATCGGAAAAATGATCTATGCAGTATTCGGGCTGGCGGCAAGTATGTTATGTATCATGGGATATTATCCGGTGGTGCCGGCATTTTACACGGCATGCTGTCTGGATAAAAAGAGAAATTTTCTGCTATACATAGGACTGGTTGTGGGAATGGGCTGGTGCATGCCGGTGGCTGCGATTGTAAAATATCTGTTTATTCTTTTTGTACTGGGAATCGCAATCCGGTTTTATATATGGGCAAACAGGCGCTGCAGCGGATGGACGGCAGGAATGATTGCGGGAATTACAACGATCGCGATGAATACATCGGGACTTCTGATTCTGAATATGGAGAAAAAGGCATTGATCCTTGGCATCAGCGAAGGTGTGATCGTGTTTGCACTGGCAGTATTGTTCCATTATGGAATCGGAATGGGCAGTCAGATTTTCCGGGAGAGACATAAGAACCGGGTGGAAGAGGAAGGCGTGGAAACGATGGTTGGAATGGATCCTCAGGGACGGATTCATGCATTTGCAGAGGCAGTTGACGAGCTTTCCGTGGCATTTGCCGCGATGGACGGCAGGCAAAAGCCAAAACAGCAGGACCATCTGGATATTCTTGCCCAGGAGATTACCGGAAAGTTGTGTGCGGACTGCGATGGATGTGTCGTGTGTTTAGAGCAGCAGAAACCGGATTTCTGGATAAAAATCCGCCGGATGCTGCAGGCAGTTGCACAACACAGTACCAAAGAAGAAATTTTAAGTCAGAATTTTATGGAAGAGTGTCCGCGTTATTCCGGGATGGTGGAAGAGGCAATCTGGGCTTTTTCCCGTATGGAACTCAATGAGGCATGGTATCACCGCCTGCAGGAGAACCGCAAGGTAATCGCGGATCAGCTGGATGCGATGGCGGATGCTTTGCAGGACTGGGATCAGGGAATCCGGTGTATGGACCGGACAGAGCGTGTTCTGCTGGCAAAAATTGCGTTTGAGACAAGGGAACGGGGACTGGATGTAAAACAGATACATGTTTATGAGGACAAAGAAAAGCGGCGCATGGTGACCGCTTTGGTGGCAAGTAAGTGGGGAGGCGGAATTCCTGTTAAAAATTATCGAAAAGCGCTCGAGCGTGCTTCAGGCATGGCGGTCCGGCTGAAAGAGGATACCAGATCCATACTGACGCAGGAACCGGTTATGATTACAGCGTATGAAGATACCTGTTTTTATGCATTATCCGGGGTTGCTTCGGAAAAAGAAGAGGGATCGAGTGTCAGTGGAGATAACTTTTCTCTGTTTTCGATGGAAAATGGGCATTATTATGTATGTGTCTCCGATGGTATGGGAAGCGGACCGGCTGCATTCCGGGAAAGCGATATGGTGGTAGAGCTGATGCAGAAATTTATGGAAGCAGGATTTCCTCAGGAGACGGCTATCCGCATGATGAATTCGGCAATGGTTCTGCAGGGAGACCGTGAGTCTTACTCTACACTGGATTTCATGGATCTGGATCTGTACAGTGGGCAGATGACGATTACCAAAATCGGTGCAGCAGCATCTTTTCTGAAACATAAAGACCGGGTGGAGTGCCTGCGGGCGTCCACACTTCCGGCGGGAGTCGATGCGTCCTGTACCGGGGATGTCATCCACAGAAAGCTCACACATGGGGATTTCCTTGTCATGGTTACGGATGGTGTGTTAGAATATCTACATGTGAAACATCCGGAAGAAAAGCTCGCGGAAATGATAAAAGAGATAAAAACAGAGAACGCAGGTACTTTTGCTGAAAAGCTGATGGAACATGTGATGCTTTTTACAGGAGGACATGCACCGGATGATATGACAATAGTGGTAAGCGGAATCTGGGAGAAATAATGATCGTACAGGTAGAAAAATTTATGAGAAAGTGGAATATGGTGCCGGAGGGAGGCAGGGTACTTGTTGGAGTGTCCGGCGGTGCGGACTCTGTCTGTCTGTGCCTGATTCTGTATGAACTTTCCACGAAAATGAATTTTTCACTTGAGGTTATCCACGTGGAGCATGGAATTCGTGGAGAAGAGAGTAAAAATGATGCGGTGTTTGTGGAACAGCTCTGTAAACAACGGGGGATTGTCTGTCATATCCGGAATGTTGATGTTCCACGTTATGCCAAAATACATCATCTGGGAGAAGAAGAGGCGGCACGAATTCTGCGATATCAGGTGTTTGCGGATGCGGCCGGGCAGGACAGAAACGTCCGGATCGCACTGGCGCATCATATGGAAGACAATGCGGAGACCATGCTGTTTCAGCTGATCCGGGGAAGCGGACTGGATGGACTGTGCGGGATGCGTCCACAGCGGACAGGAACAAACGGGGAAATCTATATCCGTCCCTTTTTGCAGTGCAGCAGGGAACAGATCGAACAATTTCTGGAGGAGCGGGGGCAGGGATATTGTATGGACAGTACCAATGCCAACGAGTCCTACAGCAGAAACCGGATGCGAAAGAGGGTGCTTCCGGAACTGATACAGATGAATCCGCAGGCGGTACAGCATATGCAGACGGCGATGGAACAGCTGCAGCAGGTAAGAGATTATCTGGAAGAAGAGACGGTTTCCCTGGAGAAAAAATTTATTTCCGGGGAGAGGAAAAATGTGAAACTGGATACGGACGGGCTGGCAGAGCTTTCGCAGGCTGTCCGGATGCGGCTGATCCGCAAAGCTGTCTGGAAAGCTGCCGGGGCATGCAAAGATATTACGGCGGCACATTTGCAGGCAGTGGCGGACCTTCTGGAAAAACAGACCGGAAGATATGTAAAACTGCCCTATGGGCTGACCGCCACAAGAGTTTACAATGTGATCGAAATCATGGGAAAAAGAAAGGAAACGGAAAAGATCTGTCTGCCGATAGATACGGACCGGCTGCCGGAAAATCTGCTGGCTGGTGAATGGAAATTTTCGTTTAAAAAGTTTCTGTATGATGGGAATACCGATAAAATTCCACGAAAAATGTATACGAAATGGTTTGATTATGATAAGATAAAAGATAGTTTAGCTATACGTAACCGCCGAAAAGGAGACTATTTTGTGCTGGATGCGGCAGGACATCACAAGAAGCTGGAGGATTATTTCGTCAATGAAAAGATTCCGGCATCGCATAGAGATGAGCAGCTGCTTCTGGCCGGGGAGGATGAAATCTTCTGGATTGTCGGAGGGCGTATGGCATATGGCACAGGGATTTCCGATGCAACCCGATGGGTGCTGGAGATCACTGCCAGTAATAGCAGCCATTGAAGGAGGATAAGAGGATGGATTACAGTAAGAAACATGAGATATCGGTATATCTGACCGAGGAACAGTTAAATCAGCGGATTGCAGAGATCGGTGCACAGATCACGGAACGTTTCAAAGGCGAGTCGGTTTATCTGGTCTGTATCCTGAAAGGATCTATCTTTTTCACAACAGAACTTGCAAAGCGGATTGCGCTGCCAATGACGATCGATTTTATATCAGCATCCAGTTATGGAGCACAGACCCATTCTTCCGGTGTCGTAAATATCAAGAAGGATCTTGAACAGTCGATTGAAGGAGAGAACGTGATCGTTGTGGAAGATATTGTGGATTCCGGAAATACATTAAGCCGGCTGATGCAGCTGTTTGAGAGTCGTAATCCAAAAACTCTTACGATCTGTACGCTGCTGGATAAACCGGATCGCCGGGTGGTAGAAAACCTGCAGGTGGATTATACCGGATTTGTGATACCGGATAAGTTCGTAGTCGGATTTGGTCTTGATTACGATCAGAGATACCGTAATCTTCCGTATATCGGATTCGTGGAAGATGCGGATTAAAAAAAGGAGAGTAGTACATTGAATACAAAGAACAGACCCCGATTTGGAGGATTTGGTGTCTATGCGATGCTGATCCTGCTTGTGATTATTTTGTGGTATACATTTACCAACAACAGTACAACCAGTGATTTCACACAGAATAATCTCTGGAAAGCCATCAGTGAGGAAAAGGTTGTCAGTATCCGGGTAGAGCAGAACCGTGAAGTACCGACCGGTTATCTGAATATCAAACTGAAAGATGGTTCTACGGAACGGATGTATACCTCAGATGTGAACGAGATCCAGAAAGAATTAAAAGAAAAGGATTTTACCCAGTTTGTTGTGGATGATGTGCCGTCAGAGAGTTGGATTATGACACTTCTGCCATATCTTCTTATTTTTGGTGCCATCTTCATTCTGTTTATGATTATGAGCAACAATGCGGCAGCAAACAACAGCGGCGGCAAAATGATGAATTTTGGAAAAAGCCGTGCAAAGCTTTCCACCGATGAAGATAACCATATGACATTTGAGAATGTCGCCGGTCTGAAAGAAGAAAAAGAAGACCTTGAGGAACTGGTGGACTTTCTGCGTGCACCAAAGAAGTATACAAACCTTGGTGCACGTATTCCGAAAGGTGTGCTCTTAGTCGGACCTCCGGGAACCGGTAAGACACTTCTGGCAAAAGCCGTTGCAGGCGAGGCCGGAGTACCGTTCTTTAGTATTTCCGGTTCCGATTTCGTAGAAATGTTTGTCGGTGTCGGAGCTTCGCGTGTCCGTGATCTGTTTGAGGATGCCAAGAAAAATGCACCGTGTATCGTATTTATCGATGAGATTGATGCTGTGGCCAGACGCCGTGGTACAGGTATGGGAGGCGGTCATGATGAGCGCGAACAGACCTTAAACCAGATGCTTGTTGAGATGGATGGATTTGGTGTTAATCAGGGAATTATCGTGATGGCAGCAACCAACCGTGTGGATATTCTTGATCCGGCGATCATGCGTCCGGGACGTTTTGACCGAAAGATTGTAGTCGGAAGACCGGATGTGGCAGGCCGTGAAGAAATTCTTCAGGTTCATGCAAAGAACAAGCCGCTGGGAGATGACGTTGATTTAAAACAGATCGCACAGACGACTGCGGGATTTACAGGAGCAGATCTGGAGAATCTGCTGAATGAGGCTGCCATTCTTGCAGCAAAAGAAAGCCGGGCATATATTCAGCAGGCAGATATCCAGAAAGCATTCATCAAAGTGGGAATCGGTGCGGAGAAACACAGCCGCGTGATTTCCGAAAAAGAAAAGAAAATTACAGCATATCATGAATCCGGACATGCCCTTCTATTTCATCTTCTGCCGGATGTGGGACCGGTGCATACGGTATCCATTATCCCAACCGGTGCCGGGGCTGCGGGTTATACCATGCCGCTTCCGGAGAAGGATGAGATGTTTAACTCCAGGGGACGTATGCTGCAGGAGATCGTGGTAGATCTCGGAGGACGTGTTGCAGAGGAACTGGTATTTGATGATATTACCACAGGTGCCTCCCAGGATATCAAGCAGGCCACCAAGATGGCGCGCGATATGGTGACACGGTATGGAATGTCCGAGAATATCGGCCTGATCTGCTACAAAGATGATGACGATGAAGTATTTATCGGACGTGATCTGGCACATGCACACAGCTACAGTGAGGGAATTGCCTCTGCCATTGATGTGGAAGTAAAGCGTATCATTGATGAGTCTTATGAGAAGGCAAAAACAATCATTGCCGAGCATCGGGATGTGCTTGACCGCTGTGCAGCACTTCTTCTGGAGAAAGAAAAGATTACACGCGAAGAGTTTGAAGCATTATTTGAAGCATAAAAGATCTGGATGGTCAAAATGACAGAAAAAGGCTCTGCCGGGAAAAACTTTCCGGCAGAGCCTTTTTTCTGTATACATAGTGCACAAAAACGATGCCAAACTTTTGTGAAGTTTGTGCACACTTCTGCGTAGATCCATGGTACTATAATCACTGTAAAAACCCCCCAATACATTATATATAGTTTTTGCTATACCCCATAGTAAAAATACCTTCTCCTAAAAAGACAGCGTTCGTAGCTGTCTTTTTTATTTATTTTTTCAACTCTTACAATGACAATTTTACTTCCCGGTTCGTGTGTTCATAATGGCGCAGTGTCACACCGGCGGCGCGCAGCATTTTTTTGGATGCGATCACACCCGGGGTAGAAGCGTATTTGTCACTGTCGTAAACGACTTCACGGATACCACACTGGATAATGGCTTTGGCACATTCATTGCATGGAAAGAGCGTAACATATATGGTTGATCCTTCCAGGCTTCCGCCCCGGTAGTTGAGAATGGCATTCAATTCACTGTGGGTAGAGTAAAAGTATTTGTTGTCATCGCCTTCGCGTACCCATGGGAAATCATCATCGGAACATCCTGTTGGAAATCCATTATATCCCATGGAAAGAATTTTGTGTTTGTCACTGACAATACAGGCTCCAACCTGTGTGTTTGGATCTTTGGAACGCATACCGGAGAGCATGGCAACGCCCATGAAGTATTCGTCCCAGCTGATGTAGTCCTGTCGTTTTGTGCTCATATGTGTTAGCCTCCTTTGTGGTTTTTGTAAAAATAACGAGAGGGCAATAAGTCCATACTGACTTTTGCCCCCCTGAATATGGTAATATATGATTATTTGGTTCCAAAGATACGATCACCGGCATCTCCCAGACCCGGAACAATATATTTATGTTCATTTAAATGATCATCAAGTGCTCCGATGTAAAGATCAACATCCGGGTGAGCATCGGTAAGTGCTTTTACACCTTCCGGTGCAGCAATGATGCACATAAAACGAATGCTTTTTACACCCTTGTCTTTCAGCATCTGGATTGCCGCGATGGCTGATCCGCCGGTAGCCAACATCGGATCTACGACAAATACTTCGCGGTTGGCACAGTCTGCCGGAAGTTTGCAGTAATATTCCACTGGTTTTGCTGTCTCAGGATCACGGTAGAGACCGATATGTCCGACTTTTGCAGCAGGAATCATTTCCAGCATACCGTCTACCATGCCAAGTCCGGCACGCAGAATCGGTACCACTGCCAGTTTTTTTCCTTTTAATTCTTTTACGGTCGTCTTACAGATCGGAGTTTCGATCTCCACATCCTGTAACTCCAGATCACGGGTTGCCTCGTAACACTCAAACATTGCAACTTCGCCTGCAAGTGTACGGAAATCCTTAGAGCCGGTCTCGGTTCTTCTCATTAATCCGATCTTGTGCTGGATCAGTGGATGATCCATGACTACTACTTTTCCCATAAATTTATTCTCCTTCTTCTTCGTTAAGTTTTTTCACAAGTTTTTTGATTGATTTGCGCAGCGTTTCATAACAGAGTCCATAGGCTGGCAAAGCGCCTCCGTATGGATCTAATATTTCCAGTTCGTCCCCGACATATTTGGTAAGAACCTGTATATTTTCCGGAACAGCATTTTCAAACTGCTCCAAAATGCGTTCCCGGTGAATTTCTTCCATGGTGATGACAAGGGCATCTTCTGTCAGATCTTCCTCCGTCAGCTGCTGGGAAACATAATTTTCCATATTGATACCGTTGCTGATCAAAACAGCTTCCGCCTTTTGATTCATCGGCTCCTGAAACTGTACAACAAGGCCACGGGATAAAATCTCCAGCGGATGCCGCAGGGTAAAATCTCCCATGATACCGGCTGCCATTGCCTCGCGACAGGTTCCCGTCTGGGCAACGAAAATCAGTTTGTTATACTTCATATGATTACTCCTAATCGCAATGTATTACGGTATGACCGGCCGCTTTGAGCAGACGGTTCATAATGGCCTGTCCGATGCGAGGGGTCTGAAAGCTTTCTGAATAAATGGCATCTACATGCAATTCATCACACTCACGCAAAATTTTGTACAGATGCTGTGCAATGGCGTCTTCGTTGGAACGGCTGCCCATGGAAAGAATGACATCGGCGTGATAAGAAGGTCCGGATTCTTCCGTGGCAATGACAGCCACTTTCTGTCCGTTCTCCTGCTTTTGGTGCACCAGTGCATTGATCTTGGAAACAACAGCATCCGATGATCCGTCTACGATTACCATATCGGCTTTTGGGGCATAATGCTTGTATTTCATGCCCGGAGCTTTTGGTTTGCGCGTGTCGTCTGCGGCAATAATACCCGGATCTATGATAACTTCTTCGCCGAGCACCTCAGAAAGCATCTGCGGTGTAATATAGCCAGGACGCAGTACCATAGGTTTTGTTTCGGTCAGATCAATAATGGTCGATTCGATGCCGATACCGACCGGCCCACCGTCTAAAATCATGGCAATCCGACCGGATAAATCCTCTGCAACATGAGAAGCTTCTGTCGGACTCGGACGACCGGATGTGTTGGCACTTGGCGCAGCGATCAGACATCCGCTTTTGCGTATCAGATCAAGTGCAACCGGGTGATTCGGCATCCGTACAGCGACAGTATCCATTCCTCCGGTTGTTGCCATCGGAACGGCATCGCTTTTCCAGACGATCATCGTCAGGGGACCCGGCCAGAAAGCACCGGCCAGTTTGCGGGCAGCCTCCGGAACTTCACGTGCAACACGTTCCATATCGGAAAAGTCCGCAATGTGCACGATCAGGGGGTTGTCCGAAGGACGTCCTTTTGCTGCATAGATTTTGCGGGCAGCTTCCGGATGCAGGGCATCTCCGCCAAGACCGTATACCGTTTCTGTCGGAAAAGCGACCAGTTCACCCTCTGCGATCAGACGTCCGGCCTCTTCCATAATTGTTTCGTCAATCTGTTCGGGATTGACACGTTCTATTTTTGTATTCATCATATTCACACTTTGCTTTCCGCTTTATATCCCGTCTATTATAGTCCATAGGCTCTGGGATTGTCAATCGGATTAGCTGGCTGCTAAAGAAAATGATTGGTGAAAATGATAAAATATTCTAAAAACTATGGAATTTTATAGACAAAACGACGAATAATGAGGTATAATACATCCATCGGGACGGAGGAAGGCTATGAAAAAAGACAACAGATCCGTGATACAGACATTAACACTCATTTTTCAGTTTGGAATCAGTATGCTGGTGCCGATTTTTTTATGCAGTATACTGGGAGTGTGGCTGGGAAATCTGACAGGGATTAACTGGTTAATGATTCCGTTTTTCTTTATGGGAGCTTTGGCAGGGTTTACGAATATTTACAAGACAGTAAGGAAACTATACAGGCAGGAGGAAAAGAAAGAAAACCATGTTAAAAAGGATTAACGAAGCATTACCGGGGCTGGTCGTCTCAATTTTATTATATGGGGTGATGGTAGAACTGATCGGGGTATGGTTTGTAAAGGACAGGATTGCATATTCCATCGGGGTATGGTTTGGCATAGCGGTTGCCGTGGGGATGGCAATTAATCTTGCAACTGTGATCTTTGATTCTGTTACGATGGGGGACACCGCACATGCGACGCGAAGAATTGTCACAAAATCAATTCTTCGTTATGTAGTAGTGGTGATTTTGTTCGTGTTATTTGGGTATTTTCAATGGGGAAACCTGATTGCGGCTTTTCTTGGGCTGCTTGGTTTAAAAATTGGAGCATATCTTCAGCCTTTATGGGAGAAAGTAAAAGGAAGGAGGTGACTATATGAATGAGGGGATTTTACTGGCGTCGGATATCGACTTTATGATTCATGGAATTTTTAAAGTAAAAGTATTTGGTCAGGAAGTCTGGATCACCGACAGCCACGCATGTATTTTGATTGTTATGGCAGTAATGGTTATTTTTGCTGTGATTGCCAATCGCAAGTTAAAGCATGCCACCGAAAAACCGGATACTTTTCAGAATATAATCGAGCTGATTGTAGAAAAATTAGACGGAATGGTGGATTCCACCATGGGAAAGTGGGCACCCAGATTCGTCAACTATATCAGCACGATTTTTATTTTTATACTGATGAGTAACATATCTGGATTGTTTGGCCTGCGCCCGCCGACGGCAGATTACGGAACCACGCTTGCACTTGCACTGATCACATTTTTCATGATCCGTTTCAACAAGGCAAAACACCAGAGTCTGAAAGAAATATGGACAGGTATGTGTTCACCGCTTCCGCCATGGCTTCCACTCTGGGCGCCGATCAACATTATCAGTGAGATTGCAATACCGATCTCATTGTCGCTGCGTCTGTTTGCAAATGTGTTGTCAGGAACCGTAATCATGGCACTGGTATACGGTTTGCTTGGGGTAATTGCAACGGCATGGCCGGCAGCACTGCACGTATATTTTGATCTGTTTTCCGGAGCAATCCAGACGTATGTATTCTGTATGCTCACAATGACTTATGTGTCGCAGGCGTGTGGAGACTGAAATGCATCCTCAAGATGCATTTCCTACGCAAATCGCTTCCGCGCAAGCGGAACTCTCATGCGATTTGCTCCTTGTATCAAAACAAGTATTTAATTTAAGGAGGATTTTACTATGAATATTTCAGGACAGGATTTAATCAGAGCATGTTCGGCTATCGGTGCAGGACTTGCAGTTATTGCAGGTATCGGACCTGGTATTGGACAGGGTATCGCAGCCGGACACGGCGCAGCAGCCGTAGGACGTAATCCGGGAGCAAGGGGACAGATTATGTCCACCATGCTGTTAGGTCAGGCAGTTGCAGAGACGACAGGTCTGTATGGTCTTGTTGTCGCACTGCTTTTACTTTTTGTACATCCGCTTGGATAAAGGAGGGGCAAACGAGTGTTAGCTGCACAGGAATTTTTATTTGATTTAAATCCACAGCTGCTCTTTGATGCTGCCCTGCTGGCAATTGCAGTATTTTTCCTTTATATGCTGATGTCATATCTGCTGTTTAATCCCGCGCGGAAACTTTTAAAAGACCGTCAGGATCACATTTCATCGGAACTGGATGAGGCCAGCGCCGACAAAGAAAAAGCAGCAGCGCTGAAAGCGGAGTATGAGGCAAAGTTAAAAGAAATTGACAAGGAAGCGGAAACGATTCTGGCAGATGCCAGACAAAAGGCGTTAAAGAACCAGAACCGCATTGTCAATGAGGCAAAGGAAGAAGCTGCACGCATTGTAAAACATGCACAGGAGGAGGCACTTCTGGAAAAGAAGCATGCCATGAATGATATGAAACAGGAAATGATCACTGTGGCATCCCTGATGGCACAGAAAGTTGTGGCATCTTCCATTACCGCAGAGATTCAGAGCACACTTGTGGATGAAACATTAAAAGAAATGGGTGAATCGACATGGCAAAATTAGTATCCAAAACATATGGGGATGCTTTGTTTGCGCTGGCGGTTGAAGAACATATGGTGGATCCATTATATGAAGAGGCGCAGGCTGTTGCACAGATTCTGCGTGAAAATACAGAACTGACCCGCCTGATGAATCATCCCAAAATCGAAAAAGAAGAAAAAGTCAGACTGATCGAGGATATTTTCAAAGGACGTATCGGTGATGAACTGGTGGGACTGCTTCGGATGCTTGTACAAAAAGGGCATTATAAGGAGACAGATCAGGTATTCACTTATTTTATTGACCGTGTCAAAGAGTATAAAAAAATAGGTACTGCCTATGTCACATCGGCGATGGAACTGACACCGCAACAGAAACAGGCGGTGGAACAAAAGCTGCTCGACACGACAAAGTACGTTCAGTTTGAGATACATTATACCACGGACCCCGCACTGATCGGAGGCATGGTCATCCGGATCCGGGACCGTGTTGTGGACGGCAGTGTCCGGACCAGACTGGAACATCTGACAAGAGACTTAGAACGTATACAATTGAAAGTAGGTGAGTGCGCTCCATGAATTTAAAACCAGAAGAAATCAGTTCTGTCATTAAGGAGCAGATCAAAAGATATGCTTCCCAGCTGGAAGTGGCAGATGTGGGAACCGTCATTCAGGTGGCGGACGGCATTGCACGTATCCATGGACTGGAAAATGCGATGCAGGGAGAATTGTTAGAATTTCCGGGAGAGGTATACGGTATGGTACTGAACCTGGAGGAAGATAATGTCGGTGCGGTACTTCTCGGAAGTCAGCACAATATCAATGAGGGAGATACGGTTAAAACAACCGGACGTGTGGTAGAAGTGCCGGTAGGAAATGCACTGCTCGGACGTGTTGTGAATGCGCTCGGACAGCCGATTGACGGAAAGGGACCGATCACAACGGATAAATACCGTCCAGTAGAACGTGTGGCATCCGGTGTCATTTCCAGAAAGGGAGTGGATACACCACTGCAGACCGGTATCAAAGCCATTGATTCCATGGTGCCGATCGGAAGAGGACAGCGAGAACTGATCATCGGAGATCGTCAGACCGGAAAGACCGCGATTGCAATTGACACGGTTATTAATCAGAAAGGGCAGGGGGTAAAGTGTATTTATGTGGCAATCGGCCAGAAAGCTTCTACCGTTGCCAATATTGTCCAGACACTCGAAGAGTATGGGGCTTTCAGTTATACAACCGTTGTTGCGGCTACGGCAAGTGAACTTGCGCCTTTGCAGTATCTTGCTCCGTATTCCGGCTGTGCAATCGGCGAAGAGTGGATGGAGAATGGCGAAGATGTACTTGTTATCTACGATGATTTGAGCAAACATGCCATGGCATACCGGACCCTGTCGTTGCTGTTAAAGCGTGCACCGGGCCGTGAGGCTTATCCGGGTGATGTCTTTTACTTGCATTCACGTCTGCTTGAGCGTGCGGCACGTCTGTCGGACAAACTGGGAGGAGGTTCCCTGACGGCATTACCGATCATTGAAACGCAGGCGGGAGATGTATCTGCATATATTCCGACAAATGTAATCTCTATCACAGATGGGCAGATTTATCTGGAGACGGAGATGTTTAATGCCGGTTTCCGCCCGGCAATCAATGCGGGACTTTCCGTTTCCCGTGTAGGAGGAGCCGCACAGATCAAGGCGATGAAAAAGATTGCGGCGCCTATCCGTACAGAACTGGCACAGTACCGGGAACTGGCTGCATTTGCACAGTTCGGTTCCGAACTGGATGCAGACACGAGCGAGAAACTGGCACAGGGAGAACGATTAAAAGAAATCTTAAAACAGCCGCAGTATCAGCCGATGCCGGTTGCAAAACAGATCGTTATCATCTATGCGGCAGTGAAAAAGTATCTTATGGACATTCCGGTAGAGGAAATTCTGCATTTTCAGAATGCGTTACTCGAACTTATTGATACCAGATATCCGGAGATTACCGGAAAGATTACAGAGACGCAGGTGATCGATGAGGAGACGGAACAGAAACTGATAGCAGCTATTCAGGAAACGAAAAAAGAATACCTGGCGTGAGGGTATGATAACAGGGGGTGATAACACATGGCGTCTATGAGGGATATAAAAAGACGAAAAGGAAGTATCCAGAGCACACAGCAGATTACCAAAGCCATGAAACTTGTTTCTACCGTAAAACTCCAGAAAGCCAAAGGGCGGGCAGAACAGACAGATCCCTATTTTCAGTATATGTACCGGACGGTAAGTTCCATTTTAGCACACAGCGGCAATATTGATCATCCATACTTAAGAAGCGGGGAATCCAAAAAGAAAGCGATCGTTGTACTGACTTCGAATCGTGGACTTGCCGGAGGATATAATGCGAATGTGGTGAAACTGATCACAGAAAGTGATGATGTTGCCAAAGAGGATGTCGTGATCTATGCAGTTGGCAGAAAAGGAATTGAGATACTGGAGCGAAAAGGATATCACATCGAGGTAGATGCCTCGGAAATTATGGAAAATCCGACATATCCGGATGCAGCAGCACTCTGTAAGAGAGTGCTCGACGATTTCGCGGAAGGAAAAATAGGAGAGATCTATCTGGCATATACGCATTTTAAAAATACCGTTAGTCAGGAAGCGCAGCTGATCCGTATGCTTCCAGTGGAAGTAAGTGAACCTTCGGAGGAAAAGTCTTCCAGAGAAATTCTTATGAATTATGAGCCAAACGAACAGGAGGCTTTGAATCAGATTATTCCAAAATATGTGACAAGTCTGTTTTATGGGGCATTGGTAGAAGCCGTGGCAAGTGAAAACGGTGCCCGCATGCAGGCTATGGATTCCGCAACAAGCAATGCGGAAGAGATGATAGAGGATCTTTCCTTAAAATATAACCGTGCAAGACAGGGATCTATCACACAGGAATTGACGGAAATTATTGCGGGAGCAAATGCGATAGAGTGACGTAATAAAGGAGAAGAAACATGGAAAATAAAGGAGCAATAGGAAAGATCACGCAGGTGATCAGTGCCGTGCTCGATATCAAATTTCCGGAAGGACATCTTCCGGAGATCAATGATGCAATCCGTATTCCTTTAAAAAAGGGCGGAGAACTGATCGTTGAAGTAGCACAGCATCTGGGGGATGATACCGTGCGTTGTATTGCACTCGGACCGACGGACGGACTTGTCCGCGGTATGGATGCTATAGCGACGGGAGGACCGATTTCGGTACCGGTAGGAGAAAAAACACTTGGCCGTTTGTTTAATGTGCTGGGAGAGCCAATCGATGAAATTGCACCTCCGCAGACCAAGGAGCACTGGCCGATTCATCGGAAGGCACCTTCGTTTGAGGAACAGGCAACTTCTCAGGAAATGTTAGAGACAGGAATTAAAGTTGTCGATCTGCTCTGCCCGTATCAGAAAGGTGGAAAAATCGGATTGTTTGGAGGAGCCGGTGTAGGAAAAACCGTGCTGATCCAGGAACTGATCCACAACATTGCTACAGAGCATGGTGGATATTCGGTATTTACCGGAGTCGGAGAGCGTACCCGTGAGGGAAACGATCTGTATTATGAAATGAAAGAGTCGGGAGTTATCGATAAGACAACCATGGTGTTCGGACAGATGAACGAACCGCCTGGGGCACGTATGCGTGTAGCGCTTACCGGACTTACGATGGCAGAATATTTCCGTGATAAAGGCGGAAAAGATGTTCTGTTATTTATTGATAATATTTTCCGTTTTACACAGGCAGGATCGGAAGTGTCTGCCCTGCTCGGACGTATGCCGTCCGCAGTAGGTTATCAGCCGACCTTACAGACCGAGATGGGGGCACTACAGGAGCGGATTACATCCACAAAGAACGGATCTATCACTTCCGTACAGGCGGTATATGTGCCGGCCGACGATCTGACAGACCCGGCACCGGCCACGACGTTTGCACATCTGGATGCCACAACGGTACTGGATCGTTCCATCGTGGAACTTGGAATTTATCCGGCAGTGGACCCGCTGGCTTCTACTTCGCGTATCCTTGATCCGAGAATTGTCGGGGAAGAACATTTTAAGGTTGCGCGTGGGGTACAGGAGATTTTGCAGAAATATAAAGAACTGCAGGATATCATCGCAATTCTCGGTATGGATGAGTTGTCGGAGGATGATAAGCTTGTTGTCAGCCGGGCACGTAAAGTACAAAGATTCCTGTCGCAGCCGTTTTCCGTGGCAGTACAGTTTACCGGACTGGAAGGCAAATATGTTCCGGTGGAAGAGACCATCCGCGGATTCCGTGAAATTCTGGATGGAAAACTGGATGACGTGCCGGAAAGTTATTTCCTGAATGCCGGAACAATTGATGAGGTAAAGGCGGCATATGCAGGGTAATGTGTGTGCCGGCTGGAGGAAACAGAGATGGAAAAGACATTTGATGTAGAAATCATCACGCCGGACCGCGTTTTTTATAAGGGAACTGCGGATCTGCTGGAGTTTAATACGGAATCCGGCGAGATCGGTGTATATCGTGATCACATTCCACTTACAACGGTACTGGAACCGGGGCTTGTCACGATCCATCATGGGGATGAAGAACAGGTGGCAGCAGTGCATGCCGGATTTGCCGAGATTCTGGGAGATAAGGTAACACTTCTGGCAGAACTGGCAGAATGGCCGGAAGAGATTGATCTGGAGCGCGCGGAAGCCGCAAGAGAGCGGGCAGAGGAGCGGATTCACAACAGAAATGACAATCTGGATCTGAAGCGCGCGGAATTTGCATTGCATAAGGCTCTGATCCGTATTAATCTTGCAGAGTATCGATAAGTGAAAATGGAAACTAAGAGGGAGGGTATTTCATGGGAATATCCTCCCTCTTTTATGGACTTTTACACCGGAGTTTGGTACAATCGTAGTAGTAAGTTTGTATACAAATGAGGAGATATTGTGTACCGAAAGAATAAAAACAATTGGGTAAAGCATCTGGATTTTATGATTCTGGATCTGATTTGCCTGCAGGTGGCATTTTTTTTAGCCTATACATTACGACATAGAACTGTCAATCTATATACCAATTACATATATGCAAATTTGTCTATCGTTCTGATCCTGATAGATGTTTGTCTTTTGATTTTCCTGAATACACTCAAAAATGTATTAAAGCGCGGATATCTGGTAGAGTTTATCGCAACCATTAAGCATGTGGCGATTGTGGAACTGGTTGCTGTCCTGTATCTGTTTTCGGTAAAAGATGCGGGAAATTTTTCGCGAATCACGTTCTTTCTCATGGCATTATTCTATGGATTGCTTACCTATGGAACAAGACTTCTGTGGAAAAAACATATTCTTCGCACGCTGCATCTGAAGCAGAACAAGTCCGTACTGGTTATCACAAACTTTGACCGGCTGTCTCAGGTGGAAAAGGATATCCGGGCGAAACGTTATGTGATGTTTCAGATATCGGGAGTGGCTGTGACAGGAAACATGCCAGAGGATCATCCAACGGAAATTGCAGGGATTCCTCTGGTTGCAGCAGGTGATTATGTGGTGGAATATCTCTGCAGGGAATGGGTGGATGAAGTATTTGTAAATCTGCCATTGCAGAGTGCCCAGCTGGATGATCTTGTCCGGCAGTTAAACGAGATGGGAATTACGGTGCATATCCAGCTGGCAGATAAACTGATGGTCGGAACACAGCGGCAGTTTGTGGAGCGTCTTGGGGGATACACCGTGTTAACCACAAGCATCAATACGATTTCCACCGGAGAACTGTTTGTAAAACGTCTGTTTGATATTATCGGGGGACTGGTGGGATGTGTGCTCACTGGTATTCTGTTTCTGTTTCTGGCTCCCGCCATTAAGATTCAGTCACCCGGACCGGTATTCTTTTCCCAGATCCGTGTGGGGAAAAACGGAAAGAAGTTTAAGCTGTACAAGTTCCGGAGTATGTATACTGACGCGGAAGAACGTAAGGCACAGCTTGCCGCAGAAAACAGAGTCACAGACGGGCTGATGTTTAAGCTGGATTTTGATCCGCGTATCATCGGCTGCAGACAGCTGCCGGATGGAACGGTGAAGAAAGGAATCGGGAACTTTATCCGTGACTGGTCTTTCGATGAGTTTCCACAGTTCTGGAATGTCTTAAAGGGGGACATGTCTCTGGTAGGAACGAGACCGCCTACAGAGGATGAGTGGGTCAGATACGAACTGCACCACAGAAGCCGTCTGGCCATCAAACCGGGAATCACCGGAATGTGGCAGGTGAGCGGCCGCAGCAATATTACGGATTTTGAAAAAGTTGTGGAACTGGACCGGTATTACATTTTAAACTGGAGTCTGGGACTGGATGTGAAAATACTTTTCCGGACGGTACCGGAAGTTGTGAAAAAAAACGGATCTATGTAGAAGAATTTCCGGTTGCAGCAATAAATAGTTTGAGAAGGCGTATCGCATAATTCCTTTGGGAGGCGGGCGCCTTTTCGATTATGTGGATCAGTGTCATTGCATCTTTTTGCTGCCATTCCCTCTCCGTTTCAGAGATTTCTCCAAACATCATATAATCTAAATTCATATCTAACGATTTGGCAATCGCCAGCATGGTTTCCACAGACATACCACACATCCCTCGTTCAATATCGGAACAGTATTTTGTTGCCCGGTTGATCCGCACCGCCAGTTCATCCTGCGAGAGTCCAAGTTGTATCCGCTTATGGCGAATCCGTTCGCCAACTGCAATTCTATCATAAGGTTCCCGTTTCTTATTCATTTCGTAATCCTCTGTATTCCCAAAAATTACCAATTTTCCTATATAAAGATAGTATCAGTTATTAAAATATAATAAACACTTTTCAAACGTAAAATATAGGCGCGTTTAGGACTTGAGTATTTGTGCGTTTACAAACGGAAAAACGGGAAAATTCGCCAATTTTCGCGGGTAAACCTACTGTGAGAAGACCAGGATATGGAGTAAAATATTTTTGTCGCAAATATAATTATAGAATAATTATGAACAGCAAAGAGAAAAAATGCCGATTGATTTTCACACACATATTCTTCCGGGAATAGATGACGGAAGCCGGAATGTAGAAATGTCACTAAGAATGTTAGCAGCGCAGAGGGAGCAGCAGGTTGATGAAATTGTAGCAACTCCCCATTTTTATGCACAGAAGGATTCTGTGGAAGAATTCTTATTGCGCAGACAGTGCAGCTATGAAAAATTGAAAACGAAAATGGCAGAGACAAATCTGGATCAGAAGCTGCATCTGGCAGCGGAAGTTTATTACTTTCAGGGAATCGGAAGTGCTGGAATGATCCAGAAGCTTTGTGTGGAAGGAACACAGACACTTCTTCTGGAAATGCCGTTTGCCCAGTGGGATTCTGCCATTTATGTAGATGTGGAGAAACTGGTACGGCACCAGAAACTGAAAGTTGTCCTTGCCCATATTGAGCGTTATTACGAATTCCAGAAGAAAAAAGAAATCTGGGATGCCGTCATGGAACTTCCGTTATACAGGCAGATGAATGCAGGCGTATTTCTGAACTGGAAAAAGAGGCATAAAGCGTTTCAGCTTGCAAAAGAAGCCACAACCATTATTCTTGGCAGTGATTGTCACAACATGGATACCCGGCATCCAAATCTTGCCGAGGGACGCATTGTGCTTGTAAAGAAATTTGGAGAAGCGTTCCTCCAGAAAACGGATTGTCTGACCAGGGAGGTACTGCAGTGAATGGGAAAAAGAAGACCATGCGTGCAGTTATAGAAATTATCATTGCCGTACTTGTAATCATTGCCGTATATTTTATCATCCGTGGGATGGATCGGCACGACGTGCGTATCCGGCAGGCAGCCACAGAAAATGAAATGCAGCGTGTCTGGAAAGAATTTCAGGAAAAACCCGTCTCGATTAAGCTACATAAAAAGACCTGGAAATTTGCCCATCCGGTTCAGACGTATCTCTTTATCGGAACGGACAAAAGCGGAAACGAAGATGCCGAGGGAGAAGAATATCATGGCTCGATGGCAGATGCACTGATGCTTGTTGTTGTGGACAAAGAAGAAAAAACATATGGAATTTTGCAGCTGAACCGGGACACCATCACTGAAGTGCCAATGCTTTTGCAAGACGGAAGTGCCAATGCCAGTGCACAGATGCAGCTTTGTACGGCACACTGGTATGGAAAGGACAAGGCTGCAAGCTGTGACAATACGGTTGAGACCGTATCCAAAATGCTTGGGGGGCTGCCTATTGATGGATACTATGCATTAAAAATGGATGCGATGCCACTTCTGAATCATGAGGTGGGGGGAGTAACCGTTACACTAGAAGATGATATGACCAAGCTGGATCCGGCTATGAAGAAAGGTGCAACGCTTACCTTGACGGACCGGCAGGCAGAACTGCTCATGCAGTCCCGGTATGCCATGGATGACGATCGCAATACGCAGCGTATGCGCCGCCAGCAGATCTTTTTAAACGCATTCATGAAAAAGATAAAAAAACAGAATGCGGGGGATGTCAATGCGACCGTGAAATTATATGACCGGCTGCGCCCGTATGCGACGACAGATATTAAGATGAATGATCTAACTGCCCTGTTAAAGGATATGCAGGGATATACTGACAAAGGAATTATCACAATCGACGGTACATCCAAAATTGGAGAAAAGCTGCACGATGGGAAAAAGCACTGGGAGTTTTATATGGATGAAGATTCACTGGAGACATCCATGAAACAACTGTATCCACTGGTGCAAGAGAAAGGAAAGTAACGAATGAACCAGGAAAACCAACTGACAGAGCAGAACAGCGAAGAAACCGAAATTGATCTGCTTGAAATTTTTTATCTGCTGCGGGCAAAGCTGGTATGGCTGATTCTCGCATTTGTGATCGGGGGAGTGATTGCAGGCTCCATCACACATTTTCTGATCACACCAAAATATACGGCAACTGCAAAAATGTATATGATTTCCGCATCCAGTGGAAGTGTGCTTGATCTGTCGGATTTCAATATCGGAACATCCCTTTCCCAGGACTATACCGAATTGATCAAAATCCGTCCCGTGTTCAATGAAGTGATTGATAACCTGAATCTGGATATGGAATATGAAGATCTTTTGAAGAAAGTAAGCATCTCGGTTGTTGGAGATTCACGGTTACTTGCCGTGTCGGTGGAGGACAATGATCCAAAACTTGCACAGTCGATGGTCAATGAACTTGTAGATACAGCGGTAACCTATATTCCGAAAGTTATGAATGCATCTGGGAATGCACAGCCGACCATTGCGGAATATGCAGTGGTTCCAGATGAACCGAGTTCGCCGAACCTTGCCAAAAATATTATTCTCGGAGCGGTTGTTGCAATGCTTCTTGTAGCCGTGATCTTCGTGGTACGTATGCTTATGGACGACAGCTTAAATACGGCAGAGGATGTCGAAAAAGAATTTGGTATCATGCCGTTTACCGTTATTCCGGAGGGGGATATCGAAGAAATTTCTGATGAGGTAGAAAAAGCGATCAGTAAAGAGAAAAAGAAAAGAAGGAAGAAAAAGTAATGGAATTTACACCGAAAAACCGTGCGGCAGTCCAGAATATGCCGAAACTTCCGTATGCGGTAGAGGAAGCACTAAACCGTCTGCGCGTCAATGTGAGCTTTCTTGGAAGCAAAGTGAAAAAAATCATGGTGATATCCAGCGCTCCGGATGAGGGAAAAAGTTTTATTGCCATGCAGCTGTGGCGGCAGATGGCAGAAGCCGGCAGCAAGAGCATTCTTGTGGACATGGATCTGCGCAAGAGTGTTATGGTTGACAAATATCAGATTGTCCGGGAAGACAATGGAAAAATTCTGGGAACTTCCGATTATCTGGCAAGTGACGATACGTTGGACAAATATGTGTTGCGTACCAATATCGGAGCGGGAGATCTCCTTCCGAATAAAGAAAATATTATTAACCCGTCCATGCTTCTCGAAGGACAGAAACTGGCAAGTACATTTGAGGAACTGGATGAAAATTATCGTTATACGTTTATTGATGCTCCACCATTGAATCTGGTATCGGATGGAGAAAAGATTGGCTCGCTGTGTGATGGCGCACTGCTGGTTGTCCGCGCAGGAGAAACGCCAAAGGCAATGGTTCGTAATTCGATCCGCCAGTTGGAGCGTGCCGGGTGTCCGGTTGTCGGCATTGCACTCAGCCGTGCCAAAGGCGCTGCAAATGGATATTATCACAAATATGGCAACTACTATGGCAAGAGTTATTATGGAAAAGGCTATGGCTACTATGGAAAACATGGATATTATGGCTATGGCACAGAGCAGAAATAGGTGATTCCCCGAAAGGGTTTTCACATAAATAATCAGGGAAGGAGGATTATATCCCAATGAACAAATTAATCAAGAAGGTGCTGGTAGGTATTACCGCTGCTACTATGATGTTTGGATCTGTTTGTACTGCTTATGCTGCAACAGATTCTGCAACAGTAGCTCCAGCTCCGGAAAAACAGACAAACGTCAAGGCTGATAATGGCGCAAAGGTAAGTACCGCAGTAAACGGTACAGCAACCGTAAAGGCTTTACCAAAGACAACAAAGAAGAGTGTTACAGTAGCTTCTAAGGTTGTTGTAGATGGAGTCTCTTACAAGGTTACAGCAATTGGAGCAAAGGCTTTTGCAAATGCTACAAAAGCTACAACTGTTACACTTCCAGCCAGCATCAAGACCATTGGCGCTCAGGCATTTACAGGTGCAAAGTCTGTAAAGACAATCGTCATCAAGTCTGCTTCCGTAAAGGTTGACAAGACTGCATTTAAGGGTGTAGACACCAAAAAGATGACAATCAAGGTTTCCGGTATGTCTGCAAAGCAGCTGAAAGCATTCAAGGCTCAGCTGAAGAAAGCCGGATTCAAAGGAACCGTAAAGAAAGTTTCTAAATAATCTTGGGTTCTTGAAAAGGGCGCACAGAGTTGATTCTGCTGTGCCCTTTCCCATAGAAAAAATTGGGAATGAACAAAAGTAATAAGAATCATAAAAATGAAAGAAAGGAGACATCATGTATCAGAAAGCAAAAAACAGCTGGATCAAACACATTGATTTTGTGATACTGGATATTCTGTGTCTGCAGGTTTCTTTTTTCCTGGCATATCTCGTCAGACACCGGAATCTGAATTTATATTCCAATTCCGTGTATGGAAACCTTGCCATCGTGTTGATCCTGATTGATGTATGCATGATGTTCTTTTTAAATACATGTAAGAACGTTCTGAAACGTGGACTGCTCATAGAACTGGCGGCAACCATGCGTCAGGTCAGCCTGGTGATACTGTTTGCCGTGTTTTATCTGTTCTTTGTGAAAGATGCGGGTGATTTTTCTCGTATTACACTGTTTCTGACCGCTATCTTTTATGCTATAATCAGTTATGGAATAAGAATTTTGTGGAAACGGCATGTGTTGCGGAACCTGCGGCTTGGAAGAAAGAATTCTATCGTGATATTGACCGACTGGGCCAATCTTCCACAGGTGCGGGAAGATATCCAACATCACAGCTATGAACTGTTTCAGGTTCGAGGAATCGCTGTGATCGATGTCAATGAAAAGAAAACACTTCCCGAAAAACTGGGGGACATCCCATTTGTGGCAGAGGGAGAATCTGTTATGGATTACTTGTGCCATGCATGGGTGGATGAAGTATTTATCGATCTGCAGCCAAATGATCCGCGGGTAGACAGATGGATCGACCAGCTGACGGAAATGGGAGTAACGGTACATCTGAAACTTGCCAACCGGATGGAGCTGGCGGCGAACAAACAGTTTGTGGAAAAACTGGGACGATACACGGTGCTGACTACAAGCATCCGTACCGTGAGTACTTGGGAACTGTTTCTCAAACGGCTGATGGATATTCTCGGAGGCATCGTCGGCTGCATCCTCACAGGAATTCTGTTTCTGATCCTTGCACCGATGATCTATCATGAATCGCCCGGTCCGATCTTCTTCGGACAGACCAGGATCGGAAAGAATGGCAAGAAATTTACGTGCTATAAATTCCGCAGTATGTATCTGGATGCGGAGGAGCGCAAAGCAGCACTTGCGGCAGAAAACCGTGTATCGGACGGAATGATGTTTAAACTCGATTTTGACCCGCGCATCATCGGCAGCAGGCGTCTGCCGGACGGAACGATAAAAAAGGGGCTTGGAAATAAGATCCGCGACTGGTCCATCGATGAGTTTCCACAGTTCTGGAATGTACTCAAAGGGGATATGTCTCTGGTAGGTACACGACCACCAACGGAAGATGAGTGGGTGAAATACGAGTTGCACCACAGAAGCCGCCTGGCAATCAAACCTGGGATCACCGGGATGTGGCAGGTAAGTGGGCGCAGTGAGATTACGGATTTTGAACAGGTGGTAGCACTTGATCGCAGTTATATTGCGAACTGGAGCCTGGGACTTGATGTAAAAATATTGTGCAAAACAGTGGGAGTCGTGCTGAGACATGAAGGTGCGATGTGAGCGGTAAATGAATATTACGATATCTGATTGAGGAGTATGATAAGTATCGAAATGTGTAAAAAGGAATTGAAGTCATGAGTGAATATTCAGTTAAAATTATTGTAGCAACTCATAAAAAATATCAAATGCCGTCTGACGCAATGTATATTCCTTTACATGTTGGTGCGGAGGGGAAAAAAGATTCCGATGGAAATGAGTTGGATTGGGGATATATCAAGGATAACACTGGGGAAAATATTTCAATATTGAACCCATCATTTTGTGAATTGACAGGTTTATATTGGGCATGGAAAAACTTAGATGCTGATTATATAGGTCTTGTACATTATAGAAGACATTTTTCACTGAAAAAGAAAAAAGGATTTGGAAATGTGTTATCTTATGAGGAACTAAATCCATACTTAGGAAAAATAAAAGTATTTGTTCCAAATAAAAGAAAATATTATATAGAATCTCTCTATAGTCATTATGCGCATACACATTATGCTGAACATTTAGATGAAACCAGAAAGATTATTGCGGATAAGTATCCATCATACTTGAATAGCTTTGACACAGTGATCAATCGGACATATGGTTATATGTTTAATATGATGATTATGGACAAGCATTTATTAAATGAGTATTGTTCATGGCTGTTTGATATACTTTTTGAATTACAAAAAAGAATCAGTACCAATGACTTAAGCACTTTCCAGGGAAGATTTTATGGAAGAGTAAGTGAAATTATATTTAATGTCTGGCTGGATGAAAAAATGAAATCCGGTGTTCTTAAGAAAAATGAAATAAAAGAAATTCCGTATATTCACATGGAAAAAATTAATTGGTGGAAGAAGGGAACGGCCTTTTTGAAGGCAAAATTTTTTGGAAATAAATATAATGGTAGTTTTTGATACATATTTACTAAAGCATAATTAGGAAATTACTATGAAGAAAATTTTATTAATTGCATCAAGACCATTGGCAAATGATGGACTTACAAAAATAGAAACAGATGTGATCAAGTATAGCATAGATAGTATTGAATTTGAAGTGGCCTGTGGGTTTGACTATGATTTCGACAATTTATATGTTAAGCAACTAAAAAAGCAACAAATTAAATTTCATGCTCTACCTTCTAAAAAGAAACCATTTACGTATATGAGAGAAATTTACAAATTGGTAAAAAGGGAAAGGTATGATGGGGTGTATATACATGGCAATAGTGCCATGATGTTTATGGAAGCGATTCCGGCGAAGCTCACAAGAACAAGAGTAATCACACATTGCCATAATACAAAGTCGGACTATCCATTAGTTCATTATATTGCAAAGCCTTTTTTCAATAGGGCGGTTGATGTAAAGATAGGGTGTTCACTATGGGCCTCACAGTGGGCTTATTGTGGAAAAAATATAATTACTATTATAAACGGAATAGAAATTGATCTATTCAAGTATGATAAAAAAAAGCGAAATGAAGTTAGAAAATTATTAGATTGGGAAAGCAATAAGGTTGTCGGACATATTGGAAGATTTAGTAAGCAAAAAAATCACAAGAAATTGATAGATGTTTTTTCGGAGATGTATAAAAAAGATGATAGCATGAGATTGCTTTTGATTGGAGATGGTGATTTAAAAGAAAACATAGAAAATCAAATCAGAATATTGGGATTATCAGAAGTGGTCTGTATTATTGATAAAACAGAGGCACCGCAGGATTATATGAATGCGATGGATATTATGATTATTCCGAGTTTGTTTGAGGGATTATGTTTGGTGGCCTTAGAGGCTCAAGCAAATGGATTGCCGGTTTTGATTGATGAATTTTTTACGCCTGAAACATGTGCTACGGACTTAGTAAAAATACTGAAGTTGCATGATCCAGATGGGGTTTGGGCTGAATCTGCGATACAATTAATGCAAGAGGGTAGACATGATGTTAGTAAACAATTATATGAGAAAAAAATGGACAAAGAAGATATGATGAAAAGCATATGGGATATATTGGTGAAATGATAATAAATAGTAAAAAGCTAGAAGCAGTAGACGTTATTTCTTTTGATATTTTTGATACATTGCTTAAACGAAATGTTCCAAACAATAGTGAAATATTTAATATTATTGAAAAGAAATCTGGAGTATTTGGATTCGCAAAAAAAAGAATAGAGGCTGCACATCGGGCTGAAAATAAAGCAATCAATGGAGAAGCAACGTATGAAGAAATATATGCGCAAATAGATGACATTTCTGACGAACAACGGAATGAGTTAAAACAATTGGAATTGGATGTCGAAAAAAGGTATCTTCAAACAAATTGGGATATGAAAGAGGTCTATGACTGGTGTGTTACTCATAATAAGAAAATTATTGCGGTTTCTGATATGTACTTATCTGCGAATGTATTAAATGAATTATTAGAGGAAAATGGGTTTGAAGTAGAGCGCATTTTTGTGTCATGTGAAGAACATGAGAATAAGCGATCAGGAAAGCTTTTTGATATTGTATCTAAGAAAATAAATACTAAAAATGTATTACATATAGGGGATTCTTGGAAAGGAGATTTCTTTTCTCCTATAATGTATGGATGGAAGGCGATTCATTATTCTGCGGGAAAAAGGGGAAAGAATGTTTTAGATTGTGTTATAAAAAATAATTGTAATAAAAATTATTTTCGAGATCTTGGATTTTCTGTTTTAGGACCTATATTATATGCGTTTTCATTGTGGTTGAACGAAAAAACGAGAGATATGGATACTCTATTATTCTTTTCAAGAGATGGGTACATTATGAAAAAGGCTTATGAAAAGATAAGTGATAAGGAGTCTTCATATGTATATGTTTCAAGATTATCTTTGACTACCGCTACTATATGGATGCATCCTCAATTTGAGGATATAAAGCAAATGATGGAATTCCCAAATAATTTTACTTTATGTTACTTTGTCCGGAAACTCGGATTGGATCCACAAAACATTTCGTTTGAGAGATTTCATTTGGATGGTACACAAACGTATGAGAAGAACACTTTTTGGAATGCTTTGGAGGTTAAAGAATTCTATAATAGTATAAAAGAGGAAGTCGTTTTAAATTCAAAAAAACAATATGAATGGTTATTTAACTATATAACTCCTTTTTTGAAGGGGAAAGTAGTCGGAATAGTTGATATTGGCTGGAAGGCGACAATGCAGTCAAAGTTTTTAGAACTGCTTAAAGCAAATCCTGTTTATAAGGATTGTATAGTACATGGATTTTATTTGGGCGTTGAAAAGCAAACTGCGGATGTTGAAGGATTCCTATATAAATCAAATCAGCAAACAACTTTTAAGACGGCTATTGATGCTGGATATGGGGTGATTGAAACTCTTTTTCTTGCGAGAGAAGGAACAGTAATAAAATATTCACAAAATGGACCTGTTCAGGCTGAATACGAAATAAAAACTAAAGAGGAAATTAAAAATTTACAAGCTATTCATGAAGGTGCAATGGAATTTATAGATAAAATGCGAATTCTTGATTTCGAAAAGGATATTCCAGACCCTCAAGAGGTGTTTTGCTATTTTGAGAATCTTGTGTATACTCCTCAAATGGAAGATTTAAGGTTACTAGGAGGGGTTGGCTTTAATGATTTAAATGATTCTACGCTAATTAGTAGACATGGATTATTGAACTATATGGTATTACCTAAAAGGTTTTGTTCTGATTACCATAATGCTCCATGGAAAATCGGCTTTCTTAAAAGTAATATTTGCAGATGGTTTCCTTGGGGAAAAGTATATAAAAAGGTAAAAATAGGCTATAGGAAGAAAAATGCAAAAACTTAGTGATGAAGAAGTAAAAAATATACAAATAGAATTATTGGATGAATTTGTGTCTGTGTGCAATGAATTAGGTATGTATTATACTTTAGGTGGAGGAACCTTGTTAGGAGCAATTAGGCATAAAGGGTTTATACCTTGGGATGATGATATAGACGTTTTAATGCCAAGACCGGATTATGATAGGTTATTAGAATATGATGCAAAAAATGAAAAGTTGTGGAGTTCAAATGTACAGCTGTGCAATTGGAAAAAGAAAAATTCTAGTTGTTGTTTTATAAAGTTAATAAAGACAAATACAGTTGTTAAAGAAAAATATGGAACAACCTTAAATAATATTTGGATCGATGTATTTCCGATTGACGGAATTACAAATGAAACTATAAAACAAGAAAGCCTTTTTCGAAAAGTTTTGACTTTAAGAAAAATATTTGACATCAGAAATGCCAAAATTGGTGAGGGAAAAACAGTTTTTAAAAAATGTTTTAAATGCTTATTAATACCCATATTAAGAATTATACCCAATTGTTTTTTTTGTAGTATATTAGATAAATTATCACAAACATACAATTATTCAGATGCGGAGACTGTAGCTGGAATATTGTGGGGATATGGAACACAGGAATGTATGAGGAAAAAGGATTTTATTCAATGTTTAGAGGTAGAATTTGAGGGAAAAACATATAATGCGCCGTTAAATTACAATCAATATCTTACGCAGTTGTATTCTAATTATATGGAATTGCCACCAGAAGAAAAAAGAGTTAGACATGAATATGAGGCCTATATCATGTAAGAAGGGGATTATTAGTGGAGGAGAAAATTTTGATTTCTGTTATTGTACCTGTATATAATGTTGAAAAATATTTAAAAAGATGTATTGAAAGCATATTGCGACAAACCTTTAAAGAGTTTGAACTGCTATTAATAGATGATGGATCAACAGATTCATCGGGAAAGATATGTGATGAAAGTTCTGAAGATGATAAAAGAATAATTGTATATCATAAAAAAAATGGTGGATTGTCTGATGCTAGAAACTATGGAATAAGCAGAGCAAAAGGGGAATATGTTACTTTTATAGACTCCGATGATTATATTGGACCGACATTTCTTGAGTATCTGCATAAGAGTTGTCAAAAATATAATGCTATGATAGCTGTAGGAGCTTCTTTTTTTTCATATAGTGAAGATTTGGATTGTTTTAATGAACATGAAAATAGCGCTTTTGAATGTTATACATCGAAAGAAGCTATAAAAGAAATTTGTTTGAATAAGAAATTTGGAATGTCAGCATGGGGAAAACTCTATGATAAGAAGTTATTTGATTCTATTCAATTCCCAATTGGCGTATTGTATGAAGATTTGCAGACGACTCCATATTTGATACATAAATGTAATAAAATAGTATATTGTCAAGGGGCTACATATTATTGGTACCAAAGAAAAGGAAGTATTATGCATTCCTATAATTATAAAAATAATGTCTGGTATGAAGCCGCGGATCAATTTGTCAAATTTGTAATGCTTAATTATTCGGATTTGTATGAATATGCGATTTGTAGATATGTTAATGATAGCTTTTGGAGTGTGGTACAAAGAATTGCATTAACAGATAATTGCTATAATAATATAATTTATGCCCGAGAACAATGTTGCTTCTATTGGAAAAAGGGGCTAAAGAATAAGTATTTAAAGGCCAGAAAAAAAATCAATGTTTTGTTGATGTTGATATCACCTAGATGCTATATATTAATTTATAGATTTTATTGGAGATTTCTAAAAAAACAAAAGGAATTGCATTAAGCGACTATAGGAGAAATATTGTGATTTATTATATTAACGAATATATTGAGAAAAAAATGGAAAAAAATGCGGGGAGTAAAGCACGAAATGATGTAGAAGAAATTTTCCGAAATTTTGATATGCAAACGATTCAGGTTGATCGAAAGGAGCATGCAAAAGGTATTAAAATGCATTTGAATAATGCTGCTACTATATATTATTCATTAAAGAAAGAAGATATTCAAGATAGCCTTATTTTTTTTCAATTTCCATTAATAGGTCATTCTATTTTTAACAGTATGGTATTAAAAAAGATAAAAAGAAAAAGAAATAAAATTGTTGGGATTATACATGATTTAGAATTTCTTCGATTTAATGAAGATATTAATACAATTGGGTATAAAAGAATTAAATTTGAGGAATTTTCACTTCTAAATATTTGTGACAAAATTATTGTTCATAATGCAGCAATGAGGAACTTACTAATGTGTCATGGGATAGACGAAGATAAGATGATTGAATTGGAAATCTTTGATTATCTTATTGATGTTAATGCACCAAAGGTAATCACGAAAGAAATTGATGCGGATGTCGCGATTGCAGGTAATTTAAAAGCTGAAAAAAGTGGCTATGTATATAAGTTACCAGATAAACCACAATTTGCATTATATGGCGCTAATTTTTGTGGAAAAAGCATACAAAAAAATGTTAAGTATAAAGGGAGCTTTTATCCAGATGAACTAGTTTTTCAATTGAATGAAAAATATGGTTTGATTTGGGATGGAAATTCGGCAGATACATGTGAAGGCAATTATGGAGAATATTTAAAATATAATAATCCACATAAAACATCTCTTTATCTTGCAGGAGAATTGCCGGTGATTATATGGGAGCAAGCTGCGTTAGCGCCATTTGTGTTAAAACACAAAGTGGGAATTGTTATAAAGAAACTAAGCGAGATTAATAAAAAAATAGAAGAGATTAGTGCTGATGAGTATATGGATATTAAAGAAAATGTAGCGGAAATATCAGGAAAAATTAGACGCGGGTATTTTATGAACTGTGCAATCAAAAAAGCAATTGATCAATTAGGCTATAAAGGATAAAGGGGCATATGAAAATGAAAGTTTATATACCTAAAATAAAAAATACGGAAAAACTATTTTTTGTTTCTTATACTATATATATGATTGCTTTCATACTTAATCAGACCTTTTATTGGAGATATTTTCCTGAAAAGATGGATCGATATGTACTCTTAGTATGTGTTTTATTGTTGGCTTTAAATGAAATAGTGTCCGTTAAAATAATTGATTTTAGATCTTTGATAGGACTTATTATATGTCTGTTATTGTTTGCGATAACGTATTCTACAAATGGAAACGCCGTTGCGGGGATGATTGTGTTTATATATTGTGGTAGAAATATTTCATTTGAAAAAATCGCAAAAATAACAATATATATAACGGTATTTATGTTGGTTCTTATTACGGTTAGTTCATGGTTGGGGATTATAGAAAATCACATAGATTATAGCGGTAATCGAGTACGACAATATTTAGGTTTTCGTTATACTTTGTATGCGCCAGCATTAATATACAATATAACATTGCTAGAGATATATATTAAACAGGAAAAATTAAAATGGAAAAATATTATTTGCCTATTGATATTAAACGGTTTCTTCTTTTTCTTTACAAATTCAAGATTATCTTTTGGATTATCTGTTTTATCATTAGTTATTGCAGTAATTTATAAATATAAATTTGTTTTCTTTAACAAAAATCATTTCGTCTATCTTATTTTGGTATTTTCATATTTAATATGCAGTGGCTTTTTTTATGGATTAACGGTTACATTTTCGAGAAATGTATTATGGATGAAAAATTTAAATGATTTTTTGGGGAACAGGTTAAATCTAGGACAATATTCTTTATTAGAGTATGGAATTTCTGCTTGGGGAAAACAAATAGCATGGGTAGGCAATGGATTAGATGTATACGGGAATAGAGCAACAGGCTCTTATCTTTGGGTAGACTGTCTATATGTTCAAGTATTGCAAAGATATGGTGTTATTTTTTTGATTATTTTCTTATTAGTAATGACAATTACTATGTGGGTTTGTTATCAGAAAAAAAACTATATGCTACTAATTCTATTATCTTTAATTGCAGTCCATTGTATGATTGATGATTTGCAGTTGTACCTTCATTACAATACATTTTGGTTTGCCATAGGTTCGCTTTTGTTAGGACGGAGCAATAAAAAGTACATTAAGCTCAAACAAATGAAATAAGTGGATATTTGAGTTTGACTTTTAATAGGAAAATGAAGTGATTGGAATATGAATGAGACGTTTTATTGACATAATGATGAAATTAAATGAAAATATTGACAGACAGAGAAATGAGAATATTGATCTGATCCGGGCTATGGCATGGTTGGCTGTTGTGGGACTACATTCTTTTGCGAAGGATGAGGATATATCAAGCTGGTTTTACTATTTGTGTGGATTCGCGGTTCCTTTTTTCTTTATGGCAAGTGGCTTTTTTTTGTTGAATAGAGGAAGGTTGCAGTGGATGTATTGCGTTGGCAAAATATTGGGCATTATTAAAATTGTATTTGGTTGGAATGCTCTTATGATTTTGCTTAAAGTGATGAAATCAATTTTGACAAATGAACAGATCTCATATAATTTATTATCAATCCCGGTTGAATGTGCTAAGTCACTTGTTCAAAAAGGCAATATGTGGTAGCTGTGGTACTTGGGGGCATTACTTCTTTTGTATGGAATGTTATGGGGCATTTCTCGTTTTAATGACAGTCAAAAGACTTGGACTATGATTGCATGCGCTGTGATAGGAATTGCCATAAGTATGTATTCATTACTTTGTAGAGAAATTCTAGAAGCTAATGTTGTACAGACTTTTCGTTTGTGGATTTGGTTGTTCTATTTTATTTTGGGTAGTAACATGGACAAGTTTACTAGATTCATACAAAAATATTTAAGTTTGCGAATGCATATTTTTTGGCAGTTATCATGACTGTTTTAAATATTGCGTGGCAGGAATACATTAGTTGTTTGCTATGGAGCACATTGGGGGAACTCGGATATATGCAGAATATTATTATGATAACATATTTGAGATGATGTGGATCATATGTATCTTTTCTGCGTTGTTAAGGGTGTCATTGTCAGAAAAATTAGTAACGTGGATTAAATGGTTTGGTTCCTTACAATAGTTATTTCTACTATATTTACGTGGCTTATTGCACATACACATTTAAAAAATTTTTTGATGAAAATTTAGAGATTGTTTTGAAAAACATTTGTGTTGATAGAGATTAGAAAGGCAGGAACAAATTTGCAATATAAGATTTGTAAGGAGTGGATATGAAGAAGAACAATTCTATTAAATTTAATTTCATAATGAATTCGCTTCTTACGATTTCCTCGTTCATCTTTCCCTTGATTACTTTTCCATATGTGTCGAGGATTTTGCTACCGGAAGGAACTGGGAAGGTTTCGTTTGTAACGTCTGTTGTAACATATTTTAATATGTTTGCCCAACTTGGAATTCCGACCTATGGTATTCGGGCGTGCGCAAAGGTACGAGATGATAAAGAAACGCTTTCAAGAACCGTTCACGAGCTACTGAGTATTAACTTGATTATGAGTGCATTTGCATATTTGGTATTGGGAATATGTTTGGCAACGATTCCAAGGTTTCAAACAGAAAAACCTTTATTTATTATTGTTAGCACTACGATATTGTTTAATGCAGTTGGAGTGGAATGGCTCTATAAAGGGTTGGAACAATATACATATATTACTGTGCGTTCACTTGTTTTTAAAGTGATTGCACTAGTGGCAATGTTGGGGCTGGTACATGAAAAAAGTGATTATGTAATTTATGGTGCAATTACAATTTTTGCTGCCTCTGCTTCGAATGTATTGAATCTGATTAATACAAGAAAGTATATTAAAGTTCGTAGTGTAGGAAATTATAATTTAGTCCGGCATATTAAACCGATTTTGATTTTTTTTGCAATGTCATGTGCTACGGCAATCTACACGAATTTGGATACTGTAATGCTTGGATTTATGAAGTCTGATGTAGATGTTGGTTACTATAATGCTGCAGTCAAGATTAAAAGCGTTTTACTTGGCGTTGTTACTTCTTTAGGAGCGGTATTATTACCGCGTGCATCTTATTATATTGAACATGGATTGAACGATGAGTTTCAGAAAATTTCTAAGAAAGCAATTGAGTTTGTGTTTTTAATAGCGTTGCCTTTATCTATTTATTTTATGATATTTGCAAAGGAAGGAGTTCTTTTTCTTTCGGGATCAGCTTATGAAGGGGCTATCATTCCTATGCAGATTATCATGCCAACGTTATTATGGATAGGACTAACCAATATAATGGGGATTCAAATGCTTGTCCCACTTGGTAGGGAAAAGGTTGTATTGTATTCGGAGATTGCAGGAGCTCTAGTGGACTTGGTTATTAATTTGATTTTAATTCCAAGGATGGCATCGGCGGGAGCTGCGATAGGTACTTTGGTAGCGGAAATTGTGGTGTGGATTGTACAATTTATTGCTTTACGCGTGGATGTGACAGAGGCATATCGAAGGATTCGGTATGGTAAGATTTTATTTGCCATAGTCTTGGGGATAATAGCATCTATTTGGATCAAATGGATGCAGTGGGGAGCGTTTGTAACATTGGCTTTTTCAAGTATTATCTTTTTTGGAGTGTATTTTATTATCTTGGTTTTGGCGAAAGAACCATTGGTATGCGAGATTAAAAACCAGATAGTTGAAAAATTACCAAAGAGAAATTAGCACATTGTATGAAATGACGAGGAGAATAAGTTTATGTACGACTATTTAATTGTTGGAGCCGGTTTATTCGGTTCGGTATTTGCCAGACAGGCAACGGATGCCGGTAAGAAAGTGCTTGTAATCGACAAGCGCCCGAACATTGCAGGTAATGTTTACACGGAGGATATTGAGAATATCCATGTGCACAAATACGGTGCGCACATTTTCCATACAAATAATAAAGAAGTGTGGAATTATGTTACGCGTTTTGCGGAGTTCAATCGTTTTACGAACAGTCCGGTAGCGAATTATAAGGGAGAGTTGTATTCACTGCCTTTTAACATGTATACGTTCAATAAGATGTGGGGCGTTGTGACACCGGAGGAGGCTGCGGCAAAAATTGAGGAGCAGCGCAACGAAGCCGGTATTACGGAGCCGCACAATCTGGAGGAACAGGCGATTTCTCTGGTTGGCAAGGATATTTACGAGAAGCTGATCAAGGGTTATACGGAGAAGCAGTGGGGGCGTGATTGCAAGGATCTTCCGTCTTTTATTATTAAGCGACTGCCGGTTCGACTGACGTTTGATAACAATTATTTTAATGCTTTGTATCAGGGGATTCCGGTGGGCGGCTATACGAAGATGGTTGCCAATATGCTAGATGGAATTGAAGTGCGTTTGGATACGGATTATTTTGAGAATAAGACAAAGCTGGATGCTTTGGCGGATAAGATTGTTTATACAGGGGCGATTGATGCTTACTTTGAATATCAATTGGGAGCTTTGGAGTATCGTTCTGTACGCTTTGAGACGGAAGTGCTGGACAAATCGAATTTTCAGGGAAATGCGGCGGTAAATTATACGGATCGCGAGACGCCGTGGACGAGGATCATCGAGCACAAGTGGTTTGAGTTTGGCAAGGATGATGACGGAAATGATATTCCGAAGACGGTGATCAGCAGAGAATACAGTTCGGAGTGGAAGGTCGGTGATGAGCCGTACTATCCGGTGAATGATGAAAAGAATGGTGCGCTGTATCAGGAATATAAGAAGCTGGCAGACAAGGAGCAAAAGGTAATCTTTGGCGGACGATTGGGCGAGTATAAGTATTATGATATGGATGCGGTGATTGCTTCGGCGCTGGAACTGGCAGAGAAGGAATTGGATTAATAGAAATAGGAACAGCCCCATGTGATGACATGGGGCTGTTTGACAGTAAACGCTCCATAGTCCATACTTAGAATTCCGGCTACATATTTGAGAAAATAGACTAAAATATTAAGACAGTCAAAAAAGTGTAGTCCAAAAAGTTTAGACTAAACTTTTGAGACAGATGGAGGAAGTCTATGAAATCTCAAACAGCATTGGTTGCACGCAATTGTCGACTTAACGAGTGGGCTAGAATGGTTCATGATTGTAAGAATCGCTCTGCCGGTATGTCCGTTGATGAATGGTGCAAGCTTAATTCTATCACAAAAGCCAACTATTACTATCGAATGAAGCAAGTCAGAATTGCATGCCTTGATGCATTGCCATCAGAGGAGTCGGTGCATGCAGTGGTTCCTGTTCCGTTAGAACTAATGGAAGAAGAATCTGCAGGTATTTCCACTGTATCTTCGGATAATTCTTGTCTTGAGTTATATGCCCATGGAGTGACACTTTGTGTAACGGAGGCAACTTCAGAGGCACTGCTGGCCAAGGTGCTTGGGGTGCTTGCCCATGTTAAATGATGCCACGTGCTTCAAACAAGTTTATATCGTTTGCGGATACACGGATCTAAGATCCGGAATAGATACTCTGGCATCCATCATTGATGCCAAGACGGATAACAGCCCATTTGTTCCGGAGACACTCTATCTCTTCTGTGGTCGCAAGTCGGACCGCATCAAAGTAAGCGCTCAATATTTCAACGCTAGATTTTAAATAACACTTGCTATCTTTTGCTAGATGCAAGAGTTTTACTCTATTTTAGTTTTTGCAGGCAGCCTGAACATTTTCGCTCCACGGCGTTAACGCTTCCCGCTGGTCATCCGGCATCTCTTCGCTTGGACGATGATCGAGCAGATAGGCCAGATATTTATATATGTTTAGATCGTTCGCTTTGACCATCTCTACCATGGTATAGACAAGAGCACTTGCCGTAGCACCTTTCGTGGGGGGGGGACTAAAGAGACAGTTCTTATGTCCTACAGTAAATGGGCGGATTCCAATCCTGTTCCTGCCGGTACAAAGGCATTGCATTTGCAAACTTCTGATACATCGTCCAACCGACAGCAGATGCAGAAGCGTAACTGTTCGGGATAAGTGTCTCCCGAATCTGTGTTTTTACAAACGAAATGTTTCCTGCCATAACATCTGTAGTTGAGCATTCCGGACATTTGTATGTTTCACGGTAAATGTTTACGACGTCACCTTTTGCCGGGGTATAGCGGAACTCATGACGCACGAATTCCTTGCCGATGACTTCTAAAGTAGCACCACAGTCCGTTGATCGACTTTCGCATATCCGTATAACCTGTCACTATATAGAGTTCGTCCGCGGCTGCGATATCACCTAGCATGCATACTCCGCCAGGATTTTTATTGTTTGTGCGAGAAGCACTAGATCCGTACCATTGGGAATGCAAAGCTTGAGATTTCCGATCATAAGATCCATTGTGTTTGTGCAGACAAAATCGATTGGAGTAGCAGCATTCATCTCAATCTTTGCTACTTCCTGCTGAATAACCTTTCGGTCCGCAAGCTGATTCCTTTCAGGAATGTCGCAGCAATTATTTTGGCGTAAACGTTTTACCCAGTTGTAAAAAGTCCCCAGGTTAATGCCCTTGTTAAGACACCACTGATGATCCGACAATCCACTTTGGCGACATTCCATGATCAGTCGGTATTGTTCTTCAACAGGGATTCTTGGTGATCGCATCGCATTTATCTCATAATAATTAGAGTAAAATGCTAGCATCTCGCAAATCAAATGGAGTAAAACACTAACATTTCCTATTTCTTATTATGAAGTTGAATGGAGGGGAATGCAATCTGTCGAATCATTTTGTACTTTCAACGCAAAAAGTGGAATGAATAACAATACGAAAAAATAAAAATGTTATAAAATATAACAAAAAAATAAAAAATGCTTGAATATACACGCGGGGAATGGTATAAAATATAATAGGTGATAGAAAGAGGTGGTAGTATGTTTACGAGTTTGGAATTGCATAATTATAAGTCATTAGTTGAATTAAATGTATCCTTTTTGAAGAAAAAAGATATTGCAAAAAAATTAATTGTTGTATATGGAGAAAATGGTGTCGGAAAGTCCAATTTTGCATCTGCGTTTTTTACTTTATATGAATCTATGCAGACGTTATCTGTAAGAAAAGCTATAATGGCATTTCTTGAAGATAAAAAAGAGTATGCAAATAAGGATTCATTTATTAGAGCGGTATCCAGTAAGTTGAGGGATACAGAAACAATTATCAAGAACTGTAAAACGATCGATTCATCTGATAATATGAGTCTAAAATTTGGTTTCAATATCGGGGGAAAAGAAGGATCTTATTTGATTGAATATGATGATACTCAAATTGTTCGTGAACGTTTAGAATATGCTTTAGTAAAAAACAGATGTGTTCTATTTGATATTTCGTTAAATGAAAGAAAAATTAATAAAAAATTATTTTTGGAAAGTGAATATGCATATGAAGTAGAGGAAAATTTGACTAAATATAAGGGTAGACATAGTCTTTTATCTATCATTTATAATGATCTAGAAGAAAAGGCAAACGAATATGTTCAAAAAAGAATTCATCCGGCTTTATATAAAATTATTGGTGATTTTGTAACTATGTCCGTAAGTTTAAAGCACGGAAATCACGGAGAATTTGATAAAATTGGAGTATCACATGAGATTTTAAGTCAATTGAAATCCGGTACATTAAATATTGAGGACGAGGAAGAACTCGACAAAGCGGAAGAATTATTAAATAATTTCTTTACTCAAACTTATAGTGATATTAAGGAGGTATTTTATAAAAAAGAAGTTATAAATGAAAAATCTTTTAAATACGAGTTATTTTTTAAAAAGAAAATTTACGGCAACTTGATTGATGTAAGTTATGAATTGGAATCGACAGGAACATTACATTTATTAAAGATTTTGCCATATTTATTAATGAGTGTAGAGGGAACTGTGGTAGTAATTGATGAATTGGATACGGGAATTCATGATTTGTTGGTCGAAAATTTGTTAAATAGTATCATTGATTCCATTGGCGGTCAATTGATTGTTACAACGCATAATACAATGATTTTGGATTCTGAAATTGATCCGGAATATATTTACACTTTTGTCGTTGATAGAGATGCTAAAAAGGAACTTGTTCCAATTGTTGAATTTGAAAATAGAGTACATCCAAATTTGAATTATCGTAACAGATATTTGAAAGGAATGTATGGTGGAATCCCTAATATTGCGGATATTGATTTTGATGAATTAAGCGACATCTTAGATTAAGAGGTAAGGTATACATGAAGAGAAAACCTAACTATTTAAAATGTATAGTAATAGTGCATGGAAGATCTGAAAAACAGATATGTGATTATATTAAATTGAATCTAAGATGTCATATGGAAATAGTAGGAAGAAAAAAAGGAGGAAATTCTATTCAAATAAATGGAATTCAATCGTTTTTGGAAACAGATAGTCGTTTCGCTTCATACAATTCTTTTCTGCGTTATTATCCCGATGTGGAGTTGATTGGGAAAAAGAAAAGTTTAGCATCTTATTTTAAAATATTTATTATAATGGATACGGATGATTGTGCTGATGAAACTCGAAAAAGGTTTATAAACAAGGAAATGTTTAAAAATCATTGGGCATACGACTATATAGTTCCGATTTATAATTCTCCAGAGTTAGAGACGGTTATGGTAAAGGCTGGAATCAAATTTGAGAAAAAAGGGGATGAGAGGAAAAAAGAGTATATCAAAATCTTTCCTACGGATAAAAAATTTTTAGGAAATCAAACAGTTGAATTATCTTCATTTGCCGAAAAACTGCAAGATGTTAAAGATACAAATTTAGATGAGTTTGTAAATCATTGTATTGAAAATAGTTGATTACATATAAGAAATACATTTTTGTAAGAATATAAATGGATGAGAATAACAGCAAATCGGGGTTTAAAATTATATGAGTTCTACTTGAAGGGGGATATGCGCAATAAATTTTTAAATAGAAATGGATAGAAACTATAAAAAAAGGTGGTCTGTGTTGTTTCAAATAATATGTAGAAAGGAAAAGTGTGAAGATAAGTTTTTATTGTCACATAAGAAGTAAATGTCATACACTAAGGATATATTTGAAAATAATATTAATAAACCAGTAGAAGAAATAATTAGTAATACATTGCTGAAAAATGATTGTTCAATACTCTTGAATCAAGTAAATAATATGATGACTGTTAGAGATGAGTTTGTTGAAGAAAATGAAGAATGTGGATTGCTTTGGAATGAAATATGTATTGATGTTATTTCTGTTATTAATTCGGCTTTTTCGGGGTTTTATCGTACGGCAATAATCGGATTAAGAAGCATTTTTGAAATGGGATGTAGTTCAATATATTATCATGATCATATGATAGAATATTATCTATTCAAAAATGAGAATATGAAAGCGGATAAATATGTCTCATCGCTTGTAAATGAGCATAATTTTTTTAAAACAAAATACATTAAAGCGTTTAATATAGAATTTTCAGAAAAGCAAACTGAAGAAGACAGTGTTGCAAAGTATTTGACAAAATTATATGGTGAATTGTCTGATGTGGTACATGGACGTTATAATAAGTTGACTAATATAGAAAAATTTAAAATTGAATATGATGTTAATAGATATAAGCAATTTGAAAACTTGTTTATTAAAACAACGAACATATTGCTGGTATTGGCGATATTAAGATTTAGTATTAACGATATTACTATAGTGGATAAAAATAAAATATTTGAAAATACGGGAGTGGGAAAATATGAGTAAATCATTGGGAGATTTTATTCAAGATAGAACAGAGAGTATTGATGCTGAAATGATAACCGAATACTTTATTGAAAAAGATAAAGATAAGACTGCAAGGATGCTGGATACAGAACAGTATCTTGTTGAAGGTAGCAGAGGTGTAGGTAAAACTATGTTGATGCGGAATGCTGAAATTACTGCAAGAGAAGAATTTGAGAAAAACAGCATTTTGGCAGTTTGGATAAGTTTTGAAGAGTCTATTCGATTGGAAAGAATTCGAATTTCCTCAAAACAGGGAATTGATCCCTTTTTACAGTGGACTATGGGAAAGATTTTGATAGAAGTGTTGAAAAAACTTATTCAATTAAAGCCTGCATATTCAGAACAAATAACGGATCGATTAACCTCTTTGTTTGGAACCTCAAATGTCACTCCGCAATATATTACTTATATTAAATTATTGGATGAATATATAGAGGCACTTGAAAGAGCTAATATCGACAATAATGAAGAGATAAAAGAAATAGCGCCGTCAGAGAAGATTGTACAAATTTTGGATAATGCAATAACATTTAAGAATTTTCTGTTAAAACTTATAGATGATTTTCACTTGACAAGAATGGTTCTTTTGTTTGATGAAGCTGCACATGTTTTTTCGGAAGAACAGCAGATTAAGTTTTTTACTTTTTTTAAATCGTTAAGAAATAATAAAATTGCATGTAAAGCCGCTGTATATCCTGGAATTACAAATTATGGAAAATATTTTGAAAAAAATCAGGACGCAAAGGAATTGAAGTTATCTTGGAGTATATATGAGCCCAAAGATATCCGATATATAAAAGATATATTGAAAAAAAGAGTTCAAAAGTATGATCCAAATGTGTGGAATCGATTGACTGCAAAAGATGAGATAATTAAAATGATTTGCTATTCGAGTAATGGAAATCCAAGATTTGCGTTTCATATTATTGATGCAATGCAGAGTAATTCGCTTTTAGATAAAACGAATATTACTCAGAATCAGATGATAGCATGTTTACGATCTGTTAATGATGAAAAGTGGAAAGACTTTGATACATTGAAGCAAAGAATGCTTAGGTATTCAGAGTATATTACATTTTCAGAAAAAATTGTTAAAGAAGAAATATTCCCTAATCTGAGAAAATGGAATGATAAGAGAAGAAAAGAAAAAAAGAAATTGTCAGCGGGTTTTTAGATAGAAGAGTTGACATATAAGAAAATTAGTAAGGTATTTGACGTATTGTCATATGCAAATATTTTGTTGGTTGATGATGTGAAAAGGAGCATTGGACATGGAAAATATGGTTATTATGTTGCAATAAACCCGAGCTTTTTGTTCTCAGAATTGATAATAAAAGATGTCCAAGAGATAGGGAATACTTCAAATAATATAGATAATAATCAAGTATATTCAGAAGCAAATAAAAGTATTTTCTATATAGTAGAGAATGTAACAGAACATCAAGAGTTTCAGTGTTCAAATGATGAGTGTGATTTTACTACTAATGATGAAACATTTACATTTTGTAAAAAGTGTGGTTCAAAAATGGTAAAGAAGCAAGGAATTCCATTATATAAAATATTAAGGGGACATGGGGTTGAAAATTTAAATTTATCAACTAAGATTATTGAACGAATAAGAAGTAAGTTTTCCACAGTTGGAGAAATTTATGATGCAGAGTTAGATGAATTGAGAATGAAATATATTCAGGATGTACGTATCGAAAAGATAAAGAATGCTGCAATAGAATATATGGCGGGATGATATTTGGCATTTGGACTAGCCTTCGATATCTTTTGTGCTTCTGTACAAACGTATCGATGTACAGGGAAGAATCCGTTGACCACGCTCAAGTCAGGAAGTCCGTCAGCTTACCTGGCAGCAATTCGACTGGCTGATGTCCGGTCTTGAGATCGAGCAGCCGAAGGCTTTCAAAAACTGTAAGTTCTCAATTGTGAGTAGGAAAAACTTGTTTCTAATAGTAAATTCCGAGACTATGAAAAAAGTCTGTAAATAATAATCTTCTATGATAATGATTGAGCTGGAAGCACTAAATTGGAGGGAGCTGGGTCTCCAAAGTTTAGTGGGGGTTCCCAAAGTTTTTTAGGGGCAATTAGTAGGGACAGGCGCTAAAAATGTAAACGCTCCATAGTCCATACATAGAATGTCAGCAGCAAATTTGAGAAAATAGACTAAAATATTAAGATGGTCAAAAAAGTGTAGTCCAAAAAGTTTAGGATATACTTTTGAGACAGATGGAGGAAGTCTATGAAATCTCAAACAGCATTGCAGAAACAGCAAAGGCAAACAAGCTAAAGCCTACAATTATTTCGAATATCTTGTAACAGAGATACCAAAGCTAATCAAAAGACCGCACCCACTATGGTGCGTTTACCAAAAGTTGCAATCACTATTTGAAATTTAGCGCTTATTAATCGTTTGGCATAAAATTCACAGGCAGAGGAGGTTTTCAGTTAAGAACGCATATGAGAGATGTAGAAGTCACGTGTAAAAACTGTAATCAAATATTTGTAATAAGACAATCCGAGCAGGAATATTTTTCTGTGAGAAAGCGTCCCTTACCGAAGTATTGTCCGATATGCCGTAAGGTACACTATGCGAAACAAGCGCAGGAACGGAAACAGAAGGAGAATCAAGAATGGCAGAAGAAAAAGGCTGAGGATGTTAAGCGGTATTATAGTGCTCTTAAGGACTTGGAAGGGCAGTTTGACATCATTCCGTTGGAGCATGTAGTTCCGGATCCGAAGGAAAAAATTCTCTATATCATTGGAAATGGATTTGATCTGATGCATGGAGTGAGGTCAAGCTATCATGATTTTGGAAATACGATTGGGAAGCACAGTCATATTCGCTTTGTTTTAGAAAACTATCTTGAGTCTGATGACTTATGGGCCGATTTTGAAGGTGCTTTGGCAACAATGAACGTTGAAGCAATGAGTCAGCCATTTGTTCTGGATACGTTGTTGGATGCCATGGATGCTTATGATGAGGATGCGCAGGCTGCAGATTTTTTTGCCGCAGCTGAGATGGCAGCAGCACCGGCAATGGAGCTTTCGGTGGAATTGATGGATAGGTTTACGAAGTGGATTAATTCTTTACAGGTTTATACGGATTGTCGTCCGCTCAAAAGTATTATTCAGACAGGCGATTTTCTTGAACGGAAGTTTCTTGATTTTAATTATACAGAGTTCATAGAGGAATTATATGGAGTTCCGGAAAGTGATGTCTGTTACATACATGGATGTCGGAGAATGAACAAAGGAGCGCCAGCGGACAAGCTGGTTTTGGGACATCAACCGCAAGCAAGTGATTCACAATTTGACTTCGAGGAGAATTGGAAGGGAATTAATTTGTCCGGAAATCGTATGCAGATGATCTATGATGCGCAGCAAGTTGCTCTTCGAGAAATTGTAGAAGCGGATGATAGTTTGACGAAACATTGCGACAAAATTATTGATGCACATAAGAATTTCTTTGAAAGTCTTTCGGAAATTGATAAGGTTATTACGATAGGACATTCCTTGTATCCGGTGGATTGGGATTATTTTGCGGAGGTTATAAGGCAAAATAAAGATAGCAAGAGATTGCATTGGTATTTTGGATGTTTCGGGAATGGCGATTTGGAACGCATTCAGAATTTTATTCTGCGTTTTGATATATCTGCTGACAGAGTTCACATTTTCCGAACGGACACAATCTCCGTTACATTGAATCAGGAAAATGCTGGAGCGGTAAAAACGTCTGGACAGCAAAATAAATCGATAACCCCGGAAAAGCAGAGTGAACGAGAGAAGGTAATTGGAGTATCAGAAAATGGACGGTGGAGAGTGTGCACTTGTGGCAATATAGTCCAACTTAAAGATGATAAGGAAACGGTTATCTTGAGCAGAATATTTTCTCATGTTATGAATGGGGCAGTATTTGTGGATGACCAAATTTGTTTTTGGGTGATGCGTGGCATAGATAAAGGTGTTTTCTTTCTTCGCCAAATTGATGGAGAGTGGACTTACTTGGGAGAATTGGAAGGGATTCCGAATCAGGGAGTTATTACCAAGCGACTGCATAGAATTTTGATAGATGAAGGAAGAGCCGTGTTTGTGTACCAGAGCAGGGTGAGGGGGTATAGTCTGCTAGATGGTGCACTGGTGTCTAATATGGCGGTGCGTCATGCTCCGGAGCGGAGATATATGGGAAGGGATTTTACACAAAAGTTTCAAAGGATATATAAAGGGGATTTTTATTAAGTATGTAATTGACATCGACACCGGAAAGAGTAACTGGATTTATCAAAATGCGCACGAACAAGAGCATACAGCTCACAGAGCTGATGTATGAGATGGAGGCGAACGAGTACATGGAGTCTGTGGCGGAAAATTTACATAACAAATTGGATTAGGAAAAACAGGAACCGCCTCAGGTGATGACATGGGGCGGCATCAGCGCGTGACTGTGCGCACTGGCGGGCTACTGCGTCTGAGTTGAGCTGATATAAGGGGGCCGCAGCTTTTTGCATTGTTTCATTATTTTTTGTGATCATACGCAAATCCTCCCATGTCTTTGTTTTGAAAAGTTTTGCCCAACGGTCAATTCCATAGTGCCGATCTTCTTCTGTGGCAAGGTCGATGCGGCTTAGATCAATCACATGAATCGAAAACTTTTCACTGTACAGCCGTTTGGTTTTGATGTTCAGAAGCTGATACAGTGCATTGAATTCCGGCGTCTCTTTAAAGAGCGTAAAATTCAGAAATCCGATACTGTGCACCGGTTTTGCATTGATGTAGTATTCTCCGCGTTTCAATTGATCGAAATTCCGCGAAGCGTAAGAAATAGAACGATCGGGCCAGTTGTATTCGTCCATGTTATCACGCTTAACAGCAATGCCAGGGCGAGAGGTAGGATCGCTCATTTCCATGGTGCTGTGGGATTTCTTATCCATCCAGTTCAGATCGGCCTTGGTGTACGGAATTTCCGGCTGAATCTCAAAAATGTCTGCACCGATAGCATGGCCAGCTTTTCAGCAACCTTTGCGGTAACGCCGCTGGCTGAGAAGTAAGCAACAAGTCGTTTGCTCATGACAATGCACTCCCTCAATATTTGATTTGGTAATAGTATAGAACGGTGGGGGAGGGGTATCAAGAAGTGAAATGAAAACAAAATTGATTGGAAAATATTGGTGTTTCAATAGTTGAATTTGACCAATCATAACCTTGATATTGTATCTTAACTTAAAGTGAGTTATAATACAGAAAAAGAGTTATAAATGGAGGCGATAGAGTGGAATACCTTAAGCGGGTTTTAGGAATTGAAGTGCTGTATGAAAATAAAGCTTTAGAGCATTTGCCAAACTTCATCAGTACAAGGTACGATTCACAGAAAGTATCTCTGAGTGGTCAAAAAGCCGTTTTTTTGTACCCTAAAACCGAATTGGAACAGGTGGAAACATTAAAAAAGCATCTGGAACGTGTGAAAAAGGTTGCAGATCGCCCTGTGGTTTTAGTACTGGAACAAATCACTGCACGGCAGAAAGAGTATTTACTTCGAGAAAAGATAGCATTTATTGTGGATGGAAAGCAAATTTATCTGCCCTTTATGGCGGCATATTTGCAGGAACGTTGTGATGCAGAAAAGAGTGACAGAGAAGAAATCTTGCCATCAGCTCAGATGCTGTTGCTTTATTTTATTTATGAGGGAGCAAAGGAACTGTCCACAAGTCAAGCTGCAAAAGATTTGGATTTGACACCAACATCTATTTCCAGGGCGTCCAAACAACTTGAAGAAATGGGAACGCTGCAATCGAGAAAAATCGGAGTACAGAAGATACTGTTTTCAGAAAACTCCCCCAAAGAGTTGTTTTATAAAGCAGAGAAAGTTCTGCTCAATCCTGTGAAAAGGACTGTCTACGTTCCATGCGAGGAAGTAAAGAATGAATTGTTGGAGAGCGGATATTCCGCATTGGCGGAGTATTCGATGCTCAATGCGCCTGGTGTTTGGTGCTACGCTTCAGAAAGAATATCTCAGTGGAATGACTGTATGACAAAGGATTTACAGGACTCAAATTCACAGGTGGCTGTTGAAATGTGGAGATATGACCCACGAAAATTATCGAAGAAAAAAATGGTCGATGAACTTTCTCTGGCATTATCGCTCAGGGAAGATGCAGATGAACGGGTAGAAGAAGCAGTAGAAGAAATGTTACATGATCTGTGGAGGAAGATAGATGGTAACAGGGATTGAAAGCTTTAAGGAATGGTTCAAGGGTAACGAAAGCCAGTATGCAATTATCGGTGGAACTGCGTGTGACATCTTGATGACGGAAGAAGGCTTAGACTTCCGTGCAACAAAAGACATTGATCTTGTTCTAATTATTGAAGCCGTGGATGTGGCTTTTGGAAGAAAATTCTGGGACTATGTAAAACAGGCTGGATATGAACATTGTAATAAAAGCTCTGGTGTGCCGCAGTTTTATCGCTTCAGTCACCCGACCTCAAACCGTTATCCAGCAATGATCGAACTGTTCACTAGAAAACTGGATGCAATTCAACTTCCAGATGATGCAGTATTGACACCGCTGCCAATGGATGAGGACATATCGAGCTTGTCTGCAATCCTTTTGGATGATGATTACTATGAGTTCTTGAAGCAGGGGAAAGTGACTGTTGATGGAGTGACGGTTTTGGATGCTGCATATTTGATTCCATTCAAGGCGAAAGCATGGATGGATTTGACGGATCGCAAAGAAGCCGGAGAACACGTTGATAGTAAAAACATTAAGAAGCATAAAAATGATGTTTTTCGATTGACTGAACTGATTGACCCTACAGTCAAGATTGCCACTCCCAGTGGCGTGTATGAGGATATGCAGAAGTTTGTTGATCGAATGAAAAATGAAACGGTTGATGTTAAACAGTTGGGGCTTGTGGGACGAACGAAAGAACAGATTCTTCAGGAAATAGGAGAATTATATGCTATACAATAATCAGTGAGTTGTCTAATAATTAAAATAAGTACGAATAAGCCGCATGGGGCTTCAGGTGAAGACATGGGGGGCATTAGCGCGTGACTGCGCGCACTGGCGGGCTACTGCGTCTGAGTTGAGCTGATATAAGGAGTCCGCAGCTTTTTGCATTGTTTCATTATTTTTTGTGATCATACGCAAATCCTCCCATGTCTTTGTTTTGAAAAGTTTTGCCCAACGGTCAATTCCATAGTGCCGATCCTCTTCTGTGCCAAAAAGCGAAAATGGTGCTAGAATATAAATAGTACAAGCCAAAATGAGAAATTCCAAATACACATAAGCATGATACAATAGAGGCATGCTGAAGGAGGATCTCATATGGCAAAGCAACATGACAAACAATTTAAACTTGATGCAATCCAGTACTATCAAGATCATAAAGATCTCGGAGTACGTGGATGTGCAGAAAATCTTGGCATCGGCTACAGTACATTAACAAAGTGGCTGAAAGACTTCCGAGAATCAGGTGATATTCCTGTTCGTGGTTCTGGTAATTATGCATCTGATGAGCAGAAGGAAATTGCCCGTCTCAGACGTGAATTACGTGATGCCCAAGATGCACTTGATGTGTTAAAAAAAGCAATCAACATTCTGGGAAAATGACGGAAGCCATTTATCTCGAAGTGTCTGAGAAGACGGAAGCTGCCAAAAAGGCTGGACGCCGGGTTTCCGTCTCCGGAATGTTGAAATTTTTAGGTGTCTCTCGCTCAGGATATCTTGCATGGCTCCACCACGTACCTTCTGATACAGAAAAACGTCGTGAAGCTGTAAAAGCAAAAATACAGGATATTTATGATGATTCCAAGCAGAACTACGGTGCTCCGAAAATCACTGTAGAACTTCGAAAAACTGGTGAAGTCATTTCGGAAAGAACCGTTGGTACATATATGCGCCAAATGGGAATCCGTGCTCAGTGGAGCAAACCATGGACCATCACCACAAAAGATTCTGATTTCAGCACAGAATTACAAAATATCCTTGATGAACAGTTTAATCCTGGCCGCCCGAATGCTGTCTGGTGTTCGGATATCACCTACATCTGGACAATAGACGGATTTGTCTATCTGACCAGTATTATGGATTTATTTTCCAGAAAAATCATAGCATGGACACTTTCAGAAACACTGGAAGTATCCTGCGTGATTGATACGATAAACAAAGCCAAAGCTCGCCGAAATATCGACCAGCCATTGATCATTCACTCTGATCGTGGCAGTCAGTACGTTGCGACGGAATATAAAAAAGTAACAGAAAATATGCAACGTAGTTACTCAAAGAAAGCATTTCCGTGGGATAATGCCTGCATTGAATCCTTCCATTCGATTATCAAACGTGAATGGCTCAACCGCTTTAAAATTCACGATTACAAGCAGGCATACCGCTTGATTTTCGAATATCTGGAAGCTTTCTACAATACGAAACGAATTCATAGCCATTGTAACTATATGTCACCAAATGAATTCGAACGATTGTATAAAAGAACACACACTGAGGCTGAGCTTCTGGCGGGTTAAAATGGGAAAAGTTTCTCATTTTAACTTGTACTAAATCTTGACATAGGACCAGAAATAGCATCCCACCGCCTAAAGTGAAGGATGCTATTCTTTAACATATTTAACTGAGGGCAAATCGGAAATTGCTTCCGATCAGCTTCTAACTAGATTATAACGGAAGGCGCTTGAGAAATCAAGTGCCTTTCGTTTTATTGTGGGATAATCAGTTTTCTAAGAAACCCGTAAAACAGCCATTGACTGATTTCACAGAGAAATTTATAATCCAAGAAAAAAGCAATTACAAAAAGGAGAATGTGCATATGACATATACGGTTGGACAAATGGCAAAAATGCTTGGGCTTGCGGGTTCCACGCTGCGATATTACGATAAAGAAGGCCTTCTTCCCTTTGTGGAACGTTCTTCCGGCGGTATCCGGATGTTTCGGGAGAAAGACTACGAATGGCTGCAGATCATCGAATGTCTGAAAAAAGCAGGGATGTCAATCAAAGATATCAAAAAATACATTGTCCTTCTGCAACAGGGAGATTCCACAATTCAGGAACGTTTAGAGTTATTCCAGCACCAGCGCACCGTCCTGCTGGAGCAGATGGCTTCCCTGCAGCAGACACTTAATACCCTGGATTATAAATGCTGGTATTACGAAACCGCATTAAAAGCCGGCACCACCGATGTACTGCAAAACATGCCTATAGAAGATATTCCGGAACAGTTTCAGGAGGTGCGGCAGAACCTGACGCATGTTCCCATGCCTACCAGCGCATAGCTTTTCAAAAATACGCAAAAATCCTTCGGAAGCGGTTTTCCGAAGGATTTCTTTATATATATATATTTATTTATCTGCGGTTGACATCAAATTTCTTTGCCAGTGCTTTGGTAAGCAGGTTAATGCCAAGAACAATCATCAGCAGAACCACTGCAATACCGAATGCCACTCCGAATTCACCCTTAGTCGCACTCAGGTAAAGCTGAATGGTAAGAGTTCCGGCCGGCATTTTCGCCTTTGCAAACAGATCGGCAAAGCTCTTCGGGAGGAGGCCCGAGCTTCCCGCTGTAAACAACAGTGCTGCTGACTCACCGACAATTCGTCCGATGGCAAGAATAACACCGGTGATGATTCCCGACATCGCTGACGGCAGTAAAATAGTCCTTATCATATGCCACTTTCCGGCTCCCAGACCGATGGCACCGCTGCGGTAACTGTCCGGAACTGTTTTTAATGCTTCCTGTGTATTACGTGTAATCAGTGGAAGCACCATCAGCGTCAGAGTAAAGGAACCTGTCAGGATGGAATATTTCAGATGAAGTGTCTGTCCGAAAAACATCATACCAAACAGACCAAAAATAATGGACGGAATACCTGCCAGCGTCTCGGTTGCGAACTCAATCATGCTGACCAATTTTCCCGGTTTTGCGTACTCATTCAGATAAACCGCTGCCCCGACACCGATTGGGGTAGCAATCAGCATGGTTACAATTATGATATAAAGCGTATTTACAATATTTCCCGCAATACCGGTTGTTCCTTTTAACACCGAAGTGACACTGGTAAGGAATTCCCAATTGACGCTCCGGATACCTTTGACAAATACATACACAATGATTCCGAGAAGCAGCGCAACGGAAAGAATTGCACACACATAGATGGCAACATAAGTAAAGAAATCCGCCGGATGTCTGGTTTTCGTACGAATACTTGTATTACTTCCTGTCATTTTTCAACGGCTCCTTTCTTTTCGACCTGCGCAAGCACCAGATTGATGATCATAATAAAGATAAACAGTACCAGACCTACGGTAAAGAGTACTTCCCGGTGAAGCCCTTCCGCATAACTCATCTCACTGACAATCTGTGTGGTCAGGAAACGTACCGAGTTGAATGGAAGCGGCAGATTTACCGAACCTCCGGCAACCAGATTGATTGCCATGGCTTCTCCGAGCGCGCGGCCGATACCAAGAACCACACCTGTCATAATACCGGATCTTGCTGCCGGAATCATAACTTTAAATATCGTCTGGATATGTGTTGCTCCGAGGGCAAGCGAAGCAGATTTTAAATGTCCGGGTACTGCTCGGATGGAGGAAACACTGATATTGATTACCGTAGGCAAAATCATGATTGCCAGTACAATAATCGCAGAAAGCAGATTGGAACCACCGGTAAACTGATGGGTTGTACTTCCCGCAAACACCCGTTTTTCCAGTCGGTACATCAATGGATTTAAAACCATAAGTCCAAGCAGTCCATATATTACAGACGGAATTGCCGCCAATAGCTCTACCGCCGGCTGTACAATCGCTGCCAGCTTTTTATTGGAAACCTCTGTGATAAATACCGCTGTCAGAATTCCAATCGGTACACCGATCAGAATTGCCACTGCAGTACCTACAATAGAAGTCAGAATAATGTACAAAATACCATAAGATGGTGTTGCTGCTGTCGGCTGCCATACAGTTCCAAATAACAGGTCAATCACCCCGACCTTTGCCAGTGCCGGGGTGCCCTTTGCAAACATATAAACCGTTATGGAAAGAACTGCTACGATGGCAACGGCTGCGCATATAAGAAATATTACTTTTGCAATCGTTTCCACGATGTGCTTTGTTGCTTTGCCGCCTGTCATATCTTTATCCTCGTTTGCCTGTTTACGTGTTTCTTAATTTACATTATTTACTGTTTGGGATGATCAGTCCTACAGACTTGATAACATTCTGTCCGTCTGCAGAGTTGATAAAGTCGAAATATGCCTGTACCTGCTTGCTCTGCTCAGAAATCTCACCCTTGGTAGCCATTACGAACGGTCTCTGTAATACATAGTCTCCTGCAAGAATATTGTCTTCTGTCGGCTCTACAGAGTTGATCTTTAATCCATTTACGGTGTCATCCAGCACATCCAGGGATACATATCCAACTGCTCCCGGAGTTGCTGCAACCTTTGCCAAAACAGCACCTGTAGAATCAAGTTCCTGTGCATATTTGCAAGAATCCTTTACATCCATCAGTTCCTCAAATGCATCTCTTGTACCAGATCCCGCCTCACGGCCGATGACTACAATCTGCTCATCCGGTCCGCCGAGATCTTTCCAGTTTGTAATCTCTCCGGTATATACTTTTGCAAGATCTTCAGACTTAATATCTGTGACTGTGTTTGCTGTATCTGTAATAACTGCGATACCATCAATTGCCACAATGTTCTCTACGATACCCTGGCTTTTCTCATCGTCAGAAAGGGCACGGGAAGCATCTCCGATATCAACGCTGCCGGCTGTAAGAGACTCGATTCCTGCACTGGACCCTGTAAACTCTGCGGTTGCGGAAACGTTCGGATATTTCTCCATGAATGCTTCGTTCATGGCATTTGCAAGTTTCTCCATGGAAGTACTTCCTGCCAGTGTAACGGTTCCACTCAGATCCGCTCCATCTGTTGTATCTGCATTTGCAGTTGTATCAGATGCCGTTGTATCTGTATTTGCATCACTGCTGTCAGAACCACATCCCATCACACCTGCAGCGACCATTGTTGTTGCTGTCAGTAAAGCCATCATTTTTACAAGTTTGTTTTTCATGATTTTCTCCTCTTTCTTTCATGTTGTTCCTCATTACAGTTGTTATCTTATCGGGTCTGTGTAAAATGCATAACCAGACTAATGTAAATTCAATGTAAAAAATATGTTGTCCTGTAAAACGACAAAACTTACGAATGTTTTAAGTTTATTTAAGGCTCCCGTCTTATCTTCTATGTATAAAGATGTTACCGTAGTCTACGCCATTGTAACCGCACACAAAGGGAAAATTTCTGCCAAAAGTGAAGATGGAAATTCCCTGACTTTTTCCATTCTTCTCAATTAAATATCCCGTGTTTCCACAAAAAAGAGAAGGAGATTCTTACATAACATGCAGAATCTTCTTCTCTTTTTCATTGGATCTTTATAAGTTATTTCAAAAATCCGAAATTGCTGACTATGGCAGCTTCCTTTGCCTTTCCATTGCAGACATTGACAAAACTGATGATACGGACAACCAATAAAATGATAAAACATACGGCTGCTGCAATCGGAACGACAACGGTCCAGCAGAGCACTACAGTAATCAGTCCCAGCAGAACTTCAGACACAAGGATCCTGATTCCCTCACGCACATGAAATCCGACATAAGGAGAATCCTTTGCCACAAGAAGTGCCACGATAGTTCCCAAAATTCCCAGAAGATATGGAAGCATTGCAAACAGTTTGTGCTCCGCAATATCTTTTCCGTCAAATTCTGTGGAATGATCCTTAGGATCTACATAAGGCTGCCCGTACGGCATACCATTGTTCATCTGTGGATTGCCATAATACGCTCCGTTGTTTCCCTGTGGATTTCCGTAGCCGTATGGCGTCCCCTGCGAATTCTGATTTTCCTGTGTTCCTGTATGTAAGCTGGCTCCGCATCTGGTGCAGAATGTACTGTCATCCGGCATTTCACTGCCGCACTTCGGACATATCATATAAAATTCCTCCTCTTCGTTTGAAATGAACTCTGCGAACATCTCCGCGCTTTTTATTTTATATAAGTTTATGTTGCAAGTCAATTTAGATTCTCTTAAGTTTTCCTTTTCTTTCTTCATAAATTGTTTTCAGAACAGACACTACCACAATCTGATACCCCGGATGCTGCTTTCCTATACCCCTGCCAAATCCTATAATCCCGTTGTAATCAGTTGTCCAAAGCTCACCAGCGGAGAAACGTACACGCTCCTTGCCGGTGATACCACCACAACGGTTACATTGGATTCCCTTGTAAAATCGGTAAAAAAATAAAGTGTGCGTTTACCGCACACTTTCGCGCCCTTGCGGAGACACAGCATCATCTTTGACTCCGCAGGGCGCGCATCTTTGCAGGCTGACCTGCTTTAATTGCCAAGTTCCAGCATGGTATCAATACAGCGTTTTGCTTTTATACGCACTTCTTCGTCCAGCTTGATTTCCTCTCCGCCGGTGCCCTTTACACACTGATACACATCTCCGAGTGTGGTCAGTTTCATATTGTGGCAGACACAGTCTCTTGATAATGGATAAAACTGCTTGTCCGGACATGCAAACTGCAGATGCTGCACGATACTGTTCTCGGTTCCGATAATGAATTCCTTTGCATCACTTTTCTTTGCATAGTCCATGATTCCGGTTGTACTTCCCCGATAATCCGCCAGTTCGGAAACCTCCGGCAGACATTCCGGATGTACCAGAAGAAGTGCGTCCGGATGTGCCTTTCGCGCTTTTTCCACATCCCGTTTCGACATGCGGACATGCGTTGGACATCCCCCCTGCAGCAGTTTGATATTTTTCTCCGGCACCTGATCAGCCACCCATTTTCCCAGATTGCAGTCCGGGATAAACAAAATATTTTTATTCTCTATATTCTTTACAATCTGAACTGCCGATGAGGAAGTTACACAGACATCACAAATCGTTTTTAACTCGGAAGTCGTATTAATATACGCTACCACGGTATAATCCGGATACATCTTTTTCACCCCGGAAATCAGTTCCACATCCATCTGCTCTGCCATCGGACATCCCGCATTGCTGTTGGATAACAATACCCTTTTCTGTGGGGACAGAATCTTGACCGTCTCTGCCATAAAACGGACTCCGCACATCAGCACAGTGCTCTGCGCTGCCTTGGCAGCCTGCACGCTCAGTCCATAGGAATCCCCTACATAATCAGCCACCTCCCAGATATCATGACTCTGATATGCATGTGCCAGAATACAGATATCCTTTTCTTTCTTCAGGCGGATGATCTCGTCCTGCAGTTCTCTTGTCGTTAACATAAAATACTCCTTTTCACGAAATACCCTTCTATACAGACATTTCTTGTTACATTCAACATATTACATAGAGTATACTCACATGCCCGTCAGGTGTCAAGACACAAAAGGGTTAAAACCACGGAAGCCTGTGAAACGGGATGATAAGGATTTCCTTCGACTTCATGTCATCCGTTGTAATGTAGGTATGTTTCCAATATCGCGCATCCAGGGAAATTTCCCGGTTATCCCCCAACATGAAATAAGCGCCCTCCGGAACGGTAAAGGTTTTATCTTCTTCTCCACAATCCGTTTCGACAGTGTCATCCAGATAAGCCGATTCATCCAGCGGTTCCCCATTGATGTATACTTTTCCTCCGACAAAAGAAACCGTCTCCCCCGGAAGTCCGATCACGCGTTTGACCATGGTTTCATTTTCATCTTTCTGATAAAACATGACAATATCGCCACGTTGTGGTTTTTCTTCCTCATATGCATGACGGTCTCCGATGAGCCAGTCATGAACCATCAGTGTCGGTTCCATACTCTCAGATGGCACCCGCCCGATCATCAAAAAACAACGGAATGTGATAATAATGGCAAGAAGAACTGCTATGTAAATCACCCACCCCACGATATCTTTTCGTTTTTGTTTTGTCTGTTCGTCCATAGATTCCTCCCTGTATGTTTTTCATTTGGAATTAATCATATCATACCAAAGGCAAAGATGTATAAATTTTTTTAAGATTGTAAGTAACGTGAAAAATTTATGCAATTACTGTAAATCTCTGTGGATATTTTCGGTTGTGAGAACCCCGGTGTTTATGTTAAGATGGGGGTGTCTGTTATAGAAAGGAGAAACAGATTTCGAAAAGTTAAAAACTTTAGCGCCATGTACCCTGTGATACAGCTTTCGCGGAAGCAATGTGCGAATGTGATACAGCTTTCGCTGCACCACAAGGGTTAACGAGGATTCAGGTGATCGAAGATTCGGCGGATGCCTGAACGCAGGAATGGGGCTGCGCATACGAATCACAAACAGGATGGTAACATCCGAACAAAGGATTCGTACCCCGATGGAACCAATTGCATGAGAATTTGCTTACGCGAAGCAATTGGCATAGGTGATAACACTTACGTGTTACCACATAATGCACAATGAAAAATATTCTGATGAACGAAAACAATATCGGAATCATAAAATTATATGAGAAAAAGGAGATTTCAATTATGTGTGGAATTATTGGATTTACAGGTAAATTAAAAGCCCAGGATGTCTTATTGACAGGACTTGCAAGCCTTGAGTACCGTGGATATGACAGTGCGGGAATTGCGTACTTTAAAGATACCGGAAAAATTTCACTTCGGAAAACTGTCGGAAAAGTAAAAGATCTTCGTGCCATCTGCGATGATGATAACAATTCTACGTGTGGAATCGGCCACACCCGCTGGGCAACCCATGGTGGCGTTACCAATGCCAATGCACACCCTCATAAGGTCGGACAGGTTGCATTGATCCACAATGGTATCATCGAGAACTATCATGATCTCGCCACCAAATACGATCTGACGGATGAACTGATTTCCGAGACGGATACCGAAGTTGCCGCCGCATTGATCAATAAACTCTACGAAGGAGATCCAAAAGAAGCTCTGCGCAAAGCAGTAGCCGAAATTGAAGGTTCCTTTGCCTTCTGCGTTCTGTTCAAGGATCATCCGGGTGAAATTTATGCGGTAAGAAATGTCAGCCCTATGGTTGCAACATACTGTGATGACGGTGCTTTTATTGCATCTGACCTGACTGCTTTTATCGCATACAACAAGCGTTATTTCATCGTGCCGGAATATCATATTTTAACTATGACTGCGGACGGCATTACGTTAGAAGATTTAGACGGTCATTCCGTAGAACCGGAATATATGGAAGTAAACTGGGATGTTACCGCAGCCCAGAAAGATGGTTATCCGCATTTCATGATCAAAGAAATTCATGAACAGCCGGCTGCCATCACAAGAACCATTACCCCACGTATCAAAGATATGCTTCCGGATTTTTCGGAAGATGCCATTGCGGATTCCTTCTTTGAAAATGTAAGCGACATTACAATCGTTGCCTGTGGTACTGCAATGTACGCGGGAATGGTAGGAAAAACCATGATCCAGAACCGCCTGCATATTCCGGTTACCGTGGCAATCGCATCGGAGTTCCGTTATGAAGAACCAGTAATTAATGAAAAATCCATGGTAATCGTCGTATCCCAGTCCGGAGAAACCATTGATACCTTAGAAGCTCTTCGCCTTGCAAATAAATATACAAAGAAAACACTGTCTATTGTAAATGTAAAAGGCTCCAGCATTGCACGTGAAAGCAGCTATGTATTATATACACATGCCGGTCCGGAAATCGCTGTTGCAAGTACAAAAGCATACACCGTTCAGGTTGCTTCTTTTTACCTGCTTGCATGCAAACTTGCCATGACACAGCAAAAGATTTCTGTCGAAGAGGCACGTACATTTATTGGAACACTGCAGGAAATTCCAAATTACATCGAGGAAGTTCTTGCACAGGCTCCTGATATTGAACAGCTGACCAAACGCATGATCAATGCCAACAACGCGTTCTTTATCGGTCGTGGACTCGATTATACCCTTTGCATGGAAGGTGCTTTGAAATTAAAGGAAATTTCTTATATTCATGCCGAAGCCTATGCTGCCGGTGAATTAAAACACGGAACCATTGCTCTGGTCAGTGAAGGGGTTCCTGTCATTGCCGCTGCTACCCAGAAACATGTATACAGCAAAGTTATTTCCAATATCCGGGAAGTAAAAGCCCGTGGTGCTTATGTCATTCTTTTGTCCAAAGACAAAGAAATCACAGATCCTTCTATCTGTGATGTACACATCAATCTTCCGGATGTATCCGACGAATTTACGATTTTTGAATCTGTTGTAATTTTCCAGCTGATTGCATATTACACATCCGTTGGAAAAGGCTTAAATCCGGATCAGCCACGTAACCTGGCAAAATCTGTAACGGTAGAATAAGAAAAAACTGTCGCGCGAAAATTCGTGCGACAGTTTTTTTGACATAGAGCCTTTCTAAAACTTTTGAAGGCAAAAAAAAGAACCCCAGAAGCTCTCTAAAAGCCTCTGAGGTTGCCCCTGCCAAGGATTCTCTCACCCATGTACCGGAATCCTTGTATCGTCGGCGCGACAGGATTTGAACCTGCGACCTCTGCGTCCCGAACGCAGCGCTCTACCAAGCTGAGCCACGCGCCGTTTCAACTGCCCAATTATAGTAACACATTCTCCGGTGTTTGTCTAGTGAATTTTTTTAATTTATGGTACAATATAAAAAAAGAACGGAGAAGAACAATGAAACATACTGCTTTGATTACAGGTGCATCCCGTGGAATCGGTGCAGCCCTGGCATGTCGATTTGCCGCTGAAGGCTATCATCTGGCTCTTTGCTGCCATAACTCTTATGAAACGCTGCAGGCACTTGCCACAAAACTTGAAACAACCTACTCCATACAGGTGCTTTGCTTCCGTGGTGATGTAGGAGACTATACTTTTATCTGTGACATGGTGCAAAAAACACTGGATACCTTCGGCCAGATTGATGTGTTAATCAACAATGCCGGCATCTCTTATATCGGTCTGCTAACCGACATGGATATTACCGACTGGAACCGAATAGTTGCGACAAACCTCACATCCGTCTTTTCCACATGCAGACAGGTCATCCCCTCCATGGTTCATGCCAAATCCGGACATATCATCAATATTTCTTCTGTATGGGGAAATGTCGGAGCTTCCTGCGAAGTTGCCTATTCTGCATGCAAAGGCGGGATCAATTCCCTTACACGCGCTTTGGGCAAAGAACTTGCCCCTAGCAATATCCAGGTAAATGCCATCGCCTGTGGGGTAATCGATACGGATATGAACCGTTGTTTCTCCGAGGAAGAACGCTCTGCACTCATCGAAGAAATTCCTGCCGGCCGGATGGGATCCCCGGAAGAAGTTGCTTCACTGGCATATTCTCTTGCCACAGCAAGCAGTTACCTGAATGGACAGATTCTCACCTTAGACGGTGGATGGATTTAATTTCTTATCTTTTTGGAAATCTTTTTCCATTTATTTAAGAATTAAAACGCAATACGCGTTTTCTCTGTTTTTTATATCAACTTTCTATAAAATCATTTGTATGAAAACGAATGATAAAAATAAATACAAAGATTTTGGTGACCGTCTGAGTCTGATTATGTATAAACAAAATATTTCCAATATCCAGCTGGCAAATGCAATGTTTGTTTCGCCGTCCACGATCAGCGGATACCGTACTGGTCGTCGTTCTCCGACCGTTGCGGATCTTGCAGCCATCGTGCAGATTCTGAATGTTTCTGCAGATTACCTCATCGGAACCAGTGAAATTACAACCAGACCCGATACCACCGAAAAAAAGAGTTGAGCACGCCCTGTTTCCAGAGCGGTGCTCAACTCTTTTTTATAAATCATGTTCTGCCAGTAAAATTACCGTAGAACGTTCCGGAACACGCACACGTGTCTGATCTCCCTGTGTCTGGGCTTCAAAATCTGCCCCATCCTGGTATTCACAGAAAGTATTTACTACAAGTTTCCAATGATAAGACTCCGGCAACGAAGGCAGGCGCATCTCCAAAGGCTCCCAATACGCATTCATTCCGTAAAAGATCATATCATCATCCGTATCATCGGCATTTCTTCCCGCATACATGATTCCAATTAAATGTGTATTATAGTCCGTATAATTCCGGTTCGGCTCTCCGTTATGGATACTTACGGAAGGTAACCCGCAGACTGCCGGCTTTGTATCCCTTCGCAGAATCGGATGCTTTGCACGGAAATGGATCATAAAACGGGCAAAATCATGAATCTCCTGAAATTCTTCCAGTCTGTTCCAGTCCAGCCAGGAAATAATATTATCCTGGCAGTATGCGTTGTTATTTCCATACTGCGTATTACAAAATTCATCCCCTGCAAAAAACATAGCCGGTCCACGGCTGCATAACAACGCGGCAAATGCATTCTTCACAAGCCTGCGCCGCAGGCTCATAACCGCCGGATCATCCGTCTCACCTTCCACCCCGCAGTTCCAGCTCAGGCCGTTGTTATCCCCGTCCGTATTGTTCCATCCGTTTTTCTCATTATGCTTTTCATTATATGAATACAGATCATACAACGTGAACCCATCATGACAGGTCAGAAAATTGACGGATGCACTATATCCGCGGCTTGCCGGATCATACATGTCGGAGGATCCGGTGATACGTGTAATTGCACGCCCTGCGACGCCACTGTCGCCCTTTAAAAAGCTTCTCATATCATCACGGTATCTTCCGTTCCATTCGGCCCAGCGGTTCCAAGACGGGAAACTTCCAACCTGATACAAGCCACCCGCATCCCAGGCTTCTGCGATCAGCTTCATATCCCCCAGAATAGAGTCAAATGCAAGGGCTTCCAGAATCGGCGGATTCTCCATCGGTGCACCATTCTGATCTCTTCCCAGAATCGATGCCAGATCAAACCGGAATCCATCCACCCGGTACTCTACTGCCCAGTGCCGCAGACAGTCTGTAATAAACCGCCGTACCACCGGATGATTGCAGTTTAAGACATTGCCACAGCCGCTGAAATTATAATAATATCCATCCGGTGTAAGCATATAATAAATATTGTTATCAATCCCCTTAAAGCAAAAACATGGACCGTTTTCATTTCCCTCTGCCGTATGGTTGAATACCACATCAAGAATGACTTCAATTCCATTTTCTTTCAGTTCGCGGATCAGACGCTTTAATTCATCACCCTCATGATTATGCTCCTGATGAAATGCATAACTTGTATTCGGGGCAAAAAAGGAAACCGTATTATAGCCCCAGTAATTGTACAACTGCACGCCATCCACCACACGGGCACTTTCCATTTCATCAAATTCAAAAATCGGCATGAGTTCTACCGCATTGATTCCCAGATCTTTCAGATACGGAATTTTCTGCCGCAGACCTTCAAATGTTCCCCCACCTTTTACACCGGAGGACGCATCTTTGGTAAATCCCCTGACATGCATCTCATAGATCACCAGATCTTCAAATTTGTAATTCAGATTCCGATACCGCCCCCAGTCAAAATCACTTTGCACCACACGGGCTTTATAGACAAAATCCTTTCCGCCTTCCGGTTTTTCTCCCCAGTTTCTCTGACCGGTAACAGCTTTCGCATATGGATCAAGAAGCGTATGTTTTCTGTTAAACAGTAACCCTCTCGCCTGATCGGCAGGACCGTCCATCTGATAGGCATACTCAAAATCCTCTGCTTTTAAGCCAAAAACAAGGATAGAATACGTATTTCCAATTTTATAACTTTCCGGAATGCGGATTCTTGCATACGGTTCCTGTGCCGCCGGCCGGAATAACAGCAGGACACAGCTCGTAGCTCCATGGGAGCTTACGGTAAAACTTACCCCTTCCTCTGTCTGATATGCACCATTCATCTGATAAAATCCCGGACGTACATCAAATCCACCGATATTATCGAGTGGATGAATGACTTCCCCGAGACTTTCCATTTCTTCGTCTATCGGCCAGCTTTTCTGTTTTGACGGATAATTCCAAAAACTTGCATTCATGTGCTGATTCCTCTTATCATTATTATTTACTTGCCACATAAAATTATAGTATCCCCCTACTCTTCCCTGATGATTACCCTGCCATTTGCGTCAAATCCGATTTTACTGTACTTTTCCGAATACTCATTCATATGATCAATAATCGTCTGTTTTCTGTCGCCTTTTGCTATGGCAGGCTGAAAATTATTTCTTTCTGATGTGGAAGAAATGCTGCATGGTATCATATCGGCTGATATATCTGTCTGCAGTACCCCATCCACAAAGGTAAAGGTCTGTTCATAGATCGCCGTATCTTTGTCTTTTGGATTCCTGTTCCCCCCAAAACAGAAATTTCCAAGACTGTAGCAGATCATTTTTCCGTTGTATAATTCCATTCCCTGCAATACATGAGGATGTGTACCGACCAGCAGATCTGCTCCCCAGTCAATCACCTGGTGTGCCAGCTTCTGCTGATAATCATTCGGATAATGATCCCCCTCTATCCCCCAGTGGCAACAGGCAATTACCAGATCCGCTCCTTCTTCCCGAAGTTCTGCAATCCCATCCCGGATATAATTGGCATGTGTTTCATCAGCGGACAGCTGGCTTGCGGAGACAATTCCGATTTTGATACCATCCTTCGTGGTATAGGTATCCACATGATCATTGAATCCGAAGATAATCCCTGCTTTATTTAACACTTCTCTGGTATCATCAAGTCCCTGCTGCCCATAATCAAACGTATGATTATTTCCCAGACTTGCCCCCTCCACAGAACTGTCTGTCATAATACCAACATACTCCGGTTTTCCTTTTAAGTTCCACGTTTTTTCCACACGCTCGGTCGCATTTGACAACACACATTCCAGATTGATCAGTGTAAAATCATCCTGCTCAAAAATACTTCTGATATTTTTAAAAAAATAATCCTGCCCGTATTTATCATAGTATTCATGAAAGGAACCTGCATACCCATGCGTCTGTGTTGCCCCAAGCGTACAGTCACCTGTCGCCGTAATTTTTACCGTCTGTATCACCGGTTCCTGCTGCGTTTCAGTTGCAGTCCCGGTTTCCGTTTCTTCCAGCGTACCCGGTTCTTCCGTCATCTGTGTCTCCGTGATTTTTTCCGTAGAAGAGGGCAAAGCCGATGACGTTGCTGCAGGAGAAGAACATCCCGTCAGCAAAAATCCTGCCATTAGGATTGGCAATATCCATTTTTTCATACGTTTTCAGACTCCTCTTTCACAAGAATATCCACCGTGTGACCGCTTGCACCCATAAGATCCATCCGTTCACAGGTTGCCAGATGATACTGCAGAAACGCATCAAACTCTTCTTCCGTCAGCGCATTTAAAAACGGACGCATATAATTTGCTGCACCGTCTGCCGCTATGATCTGCCGGCGCCTGACCTCTACCTGCCGGTCCAATGCTTCAATATCTTCCAGACGAACCATGGAATACAGAGGATTGGCTTTTGAAGTACAGTGATAATCCTCTGTGAGCATTCCCTCCTTAAGCGCCTCCAGAATATGTTTTTCCTTAAACGCATACGTGATAACGGAAAATTCATTCATAATATACGCCACGAGAATCCTGCCTCCGGGTCTGGTCACCCTCACCGCCTCCCGCAGCGCAGCAAGCTTGTCCTTTTCCTCATGCAGGTGATACATCGGCCCAAACAACAGGGTTACGTCAAAGGAATCATCGGAAAATTTTTTCAGATTCATTGCATTTCCCTGATATGCATGCACTCCTGCACCCTTCTGTTTCAGGCGTCCCAGATTATGCTTTACCAGTTCCACGGCCGTCACATCGAACCCTTCCTGTGCCAGCGGTACGCTGTATCGTCCGGTTCCCGCCCCGATATCAAGGATATGGATTTCCTCTTTTGCACGTTCTTTCACAATTTCATCCAGACACTGATGGATATAATGCATGCTTGTCACAAATTCCACCCTGCCGTGTCGGCTGTCCAGACGCTTCTCTTCATTAAATTTATTATAATAGGCTTCTAAGTCTGTCATATTTTAATACTAACACATTTTCTTTAAAATTTCACTCACAATCGCTGATGCGACATCCGCTTTGCTCATTATTTCCAGTTCCCTGCAGTCATCTGCCGTAATCAGCGTCACCACATTGGTATCTGTACCAAATCCGGCTCCGGCTACCTTCAGGTTATTCGCCACAATCATATCTGCATTCTTTTTTGCAAGTTTTGCACGGGAATTCTCCAGCATATGTTCCGTCTCCATGGAAAATCCACACAGAAACTGTCCCGGTTTTTTGTGCGCGCCCAGATACGAAAGGATATCTTCCGTGCGTTCCATCGTAAGAGTGGCATCCCCGTCTTTTTTCTTGACTTTTTCATCGACCGGGTGATCCGGACGATAATCCGCCACAGCTGCCGCTTTGATAATAATATCCTGTTGCTCTGCTGTCTCCTTTACGGCTGCTGCCATATCCGCGGCAGATACAACCGGAACGACCTTTACAAACGGCGGCGGAGTGATTGCCACCGGTCCCGTGATCAGCGTCACTTCCGCGCCACGGCGCATACAGTTTTCCGCAATTGCATAGCCCATTTTTCCGGTAGAGTGATTCGTAATATAACGCACCGGATCAATCTTCTCCTGTGTCGGTCCTGCTGTGACCATCACTTTCTTTCCGACCATGTCCTTTTCGCAGGCAAGATCTTTCATAATATAAGAAAACAGTGTTTCCGGTTCCGGCATTTTCCCGGCTCCGGTATCCCCGCAGGCAAGATAACCACTCGCCGGATCAATGATATGAAACCCATAATGCTCCAGCTTTTTGATGTTATCCTGTACGATCGGATTTTCAAACATATTGGTATTCATGGCAGGGGAAACATACTTCGGGCATTTTGCCGCAAGAATCGTTGTTGTCAGCATATCATCTGCGATTCCGTTTGCCATCTTGCCGATCACATTAGCAGAAGCCGGTGCTACCATAAAAATATCTGCACGCTTTGCCAGTGCCACATGCTCGACATTGAACTGGAAATTCCGGTCAAACGTATCGACCAGACACTTGTTGCTTGTGAGCGTCTCAAACGTGATAGGATTAATAAAATTGGTTGCATTTTCCGTCATGATCACATGCACATCCGCATGCTGCTTGACGAGCGCACTTGCCAGATAGGCGATTTTATAGGCAGCGATACTTCCGGTCACGCCGAGTACCACACATTTTCCTTTTAACATTGTCTCTTACTCCTTTGCAGAAAAAATCACATCTTCTGCTATTTTATCACACTTTTTCCCTAAAACAATTTAATTTTTGTCATCTGTTCCAGTATGGAATCTTTGACAGAATCGTTCAGATATGCTGGATTTAATTTTCTTTTTGCATATGCAAGGTAAGAACCATTTGTCTCTTCAATCAAAACTGCCGTAAAAAACCGCTCCCAGCTAAAATATGTTTTGCTTTCCACATATTCCCACGGCTTTTCCAGCACCTGATCTGCCCATTTGCTTTTTACTACTTTTGCCTTTAATATCAGCCATTCAAATGACTCCGGCAAATAAAGCACCACTTGATCTTTTCCACCCATCAACTGCATCACTCTGTCAATTTCAGAACCAAATGCCGCACCGTCTGCAATTACAAGTATGCGTTCATTTTTATGCATATTTAAATAATGGAAAACATTTGACTTTCCATTCATTGTCTCACATTTCAATTGCTGTTGCCTACATACAGAATTAAAAAACTGATAACCGGAATTACTGTCTTCCGTTATTACAACCTCTGGTTTAATATCCTTCTTTAAAGTCTGTGCTCCATATATTCTGTAAAACTCATGATAACACGGTTTTAATGTTCCGTATTTTCCTGAAGTACGAATTCCATAGATTTCCTCCACACTATACGGCAAAGAAGGCAAGGATTCCCTGGAAACAATGACATAATAATTATCTGTTTTCTGAATAGTATCTGCGAATTCTACTGTCTTGATAAATTCGTTTCCTTCATCAATAAATACAATACTATCCTGCATTGCTGATAACTGTTCTTTCCACAGTGAGCCTTCGAGCACATAACATTTTTTGTCACACGTCAGTTCCACAGGGGTCCCGGATGGATTGTTTACGTATTCCCGAATCATATCTACCAATGTGGTTTTTCCAGTTGCGCTGTCTCCCCGGATGACCGTCAGATTTCTTCGAATTTCAAAATCATATTTTAAGCGCTTTGTTGATACAATAATTCTATGTTTTCCCTTCATTAAACAAATTCTCCTGCAATCGACACCAGTTCTTCCATTGAATGGACAATCTCACCCGTATTCAAAATACGAATGACAAAAGGATCTTTTCCAAAATTCATTAAATGCCGCAGATTAATTGTACGGTCTTCGGATTCTGCTATTTTTAATAACCATTTTGCACAATTATCCCCACAGGTTGATGCATTAAAAATTTTATCCTTATCAAATTTTACAAGGATTAATGTCTTTACTCCCCCGGATAAACCTGTCGGTGGAATTTTTCCCAAAACAGGACTGTCAATTACGCCACTATCCAGCACCGTTGATTGATCCACATCCTGAATCATTTCTTTTACAAACGGATCTATAATCCAACTGTCCTCATAATCATACTTAAAATACGCTGCCGTGTTATACACAGACTCCTGCATGTCGCCGTAATAAATATTAAGCATACATCTACTTCCTTTTAAATTTATACCTTTTTCTATTTTAGCATATCCTTGTTCCATACACTATCGCTTTTTACCAAAAGGACAGCAAAAAAGGCAGCCTGTGTTTCATTCCGGCTGCCTTTTTAAAACATATTATTTCTGGATTGGTTTTAATTTATTTAGTACCATGCCAAGTGCTGCTACAATGATTGCAGCCACAATCGCTTCAATGACTCCGTTAAAGCTGATGACACCACCGATGATTCCAAGCACGGCTCCTGCATCGACACTCAGGGCTTTTGCATATGCATCTTTGTATAACACAAAAATTCCGCCCATAACCAGTATCGTATTGACCATTGCGCCTGTTACACCCGCATAGACAAATGCACAGACTGCGCCGGATTTCAGTACCGTATACACTTCCAGTGCCATAAAAACAAACCATCCAACCAGTGCACTTACTGCATACAATGCAATATCTGACAATGGCTTCTTGTCAAATACATGAAGCAGAAACGCACGTGCACCAAGAAACAGGAACACACCGATCAGAATATTAAACACACTTGCCCAGAGAATTTTGTGCCGGGAAGAAAGTGCTTTCTTTACTCCGATATATACAAAATATGGCAGGATTCCTACAAGAATACGCGGTACAAAACAGATAAACGCACTCTTTACGATTCCGCTGGTGCCTACCATGCTGGCCGCCAGCACCGGGGAAAATACAAATGCCGAAAGTGAGGTCGGCATAACCGTATTCTTGATAAAGCTGGTCAGACCAAAGATAAATCCCAAAAATCCGCCCTTCTTCGGTCCACAGAATAACGATCCTAAAATAACAGGGATGTGGATGATGGTCGCATTGATCACCACAAGTGGGATGTAGCCCAGCGGTGTAAACGCCATAATGATAATGATTGCTGCAAACAGAGCGGTCAGTACCAGCTCCGCGGTCTTATTGTTTCGCATTGGTTCCTCCTGTTCCAGATGAAAGCGGATGTTATGTTTTCCGTCTCTCTCTTTTTTCTTTTGCGAATAAAGTAAACATCAACTTTATCAGTTTACACCCTGCTCCTCTTATGGTCAAGTCACATCATACCATCGGTTTTTCCAAAATCTGAATCACCGTATTTCCTTTCATTTTCAGGAAAAACGGCATTCCCGGTTTTGCATCCGTATAAGTTTCCATATATTTTTCAAAAATCATTTTATCTTTTGTTACTACACGAATATCGGCATCTGTTCCCCCAAATTCTCTTGTCCAATCCAAAAAGGAGTACTCCGTCTGATCTGTCAATGTTACATCCTCTGTTTTTTCATCCTTATTGTATATATAATATCCGTCAGGCATATCGTCATCCGTGTGTTTGTAACTTGCCAGTCGATCACTGTCCCCGGAACTGATATACTCCACGGGATCGATGACCAGTGTATTTCCATTGATTTCCTTTATATAAGCGCAGAGTTCTGTTGTATCCTCCTTCATACTGTCTGCTGTTTCTGTCTCCTCAGCTTTTTCTGTAACTGTCTGTTTTCCACATCCTCCAAGTCCTGAAATGCACGCACACATCATAAGTAAAATCCATCTCTTTTTCATCATTTTCTCTCTCCTTTACCAGATCCAGTGTTTATATATTTTTTCAATTTCTTCTTTTTGGATTGTATCTCCAGCCAGCACATATATGCTGTTTCCATATTCCCCATATGCCCAAAATGTCTCATCTGTATACCGATATAGAAAAACAGTCATTCCGTTTATTCTGATTTGTTCCACAGAATTATAATTCGTGTCAAAAATCATTTTCTCATTTGTCACAATTGTTTGCTGGAAAATCAAATGCTTTTTGCCATTTCCATATTCCAAAACGGATGTGGTATCCGTAATTTTTTCTTCGTTCAGCCGATAGTTGTCTGGAATATACTGCGGTTTTAAAATAGTATCGGAAATCTTCTCTTCGTCCGATTCATAAGAGTAAATACTGATGTTACCATCCAGCACCATTTTTATCGTATGAAAAAACCGTACCCGGTAAGCCTCCACACTCATCGTGACGGTGAGTGCTCCCACAAGCATCACAAGTGCTGCCGCCGCAATTTTCTGTGTAATTTTCTTCAACTGTTTTTCGGCATACATATACTTTTCTTTCTGTATCAGCCGCTTCATACGCTTTCTGAATTTATCTGAAAAAACGTAATCTTTTTGCGTGCCCACTTCCAGTTGGCGTACCATTGCTGCATCAACGATCGGCATTTTTTCATAAAGCCATTCGTCCGTTACTTTCATTCGGTATCTCCCTTCTTGATTTTTTCCAGTTCTTTTTCAATTAGCCGTTTTCCTCTGGCAATCCGCTGCCGGATCGTCCCCTCCCGAAGTCCGTATATTCTGGCAATCTCCCGGTTTTCCAGATGTGCGGAATATTTTAACAGAAATATATCTCTGTATTTTGGTGGAAGATTTTTTAAAATATCTAACACTCCATGTTCTTCCTCCGGTGCCATATAAGTAAGCTGCCCAGTTTCTTCCGGAAGTTCATCCATATAGATTTCCCTGCTTTGTAACCGGTTTCTTCTGCGGTAAAGATCAATTGCTGCATGTTTTGTAATCGTAATCAGATAACGTTTCGTGGCAGTCTCCTCCGGCTGTCCGACGTTTTCCATATGTTTTGCCACCCGTACAAATGCTTCCTGCACGGCATCTTCTGCCAACTGGTAATCATGCAGAATATCCACCGCCACTTTCAACATCAGATAACGATAGTTTTCGTACAGGATCACAAATTTTCGTTTTTCTTCGGGTGTGTCCACCATCATCAGTAAAATCACGCGCGTTCCTCACTTTTGTTTTGTCTCTGCTAACTATAACGAACCTGTCGCTTCCATTGTTACATATTTTCAGATAAAAATAAAAGACATCCAGTTCCTTCAATTTATCCGTTGAAAAAGTATCTCTAAAGCGATATAATATTTCATATCATCAGGAGGGAACTATGGGAACAATACTATATCACGGTTCAGAATATTTAATCGAAAATCCTCAGTTCGGAAAAGGTTCGTTGCACAATGATTACGGCAGAGGCTTTTACTGCACCGAAAACATCGAGTTAGCAAAAGAATGGGCCTGTGGAAAACAAACAAACGGCTATGCCAATATTTATGAATTAAACATGTCTGACCTTAAATGTTTAAATCTCAATAGTAAAGAATACAATATCCTCAATTGGCTTGCAATTCTCGCAGACAACCGAACCTATTGGCAAAACGGAAGCATTGCCGAGGAGGCAAAAAAGTATATTAAGGATCATTTCCTACTTGATATTTCTGTATATGATGTAATTATTGGTTATCGCGCAGACGATTCCTATTTTTCTTTTGCACAGGATTTTGTTTCAGGTCTGATATCACTTCAAAAATTATCGGAAGCCATGCATCTTGGAAAATTAGGTGAGCAGATCGTCCTGAAAAGTGAAAAGGCTTTTCAGCAGCTTAATTTTATCGGATATGAAGTTGCTGACGCAGAAGAATATTACATCAAAAAAACCGAGCGGGAACGCAAAGCCCGAAAAGAGTATCGTAGTAGCAAAAAAGGAAATGCAAATATAAACGATCTATTTATGCTTGATATCATGAGGGAGGGAATACAAAATGGAGATGCGCGCTTATCCATCTGATTATCTTACGTCTGCCCAACGCATTTTAGGCGATATGCTCGATTTTGCCGTCAATATGTGCGATATGGATATTGATGACTATTTCGAACTTTTTACGATATCTTCCGTATCTACTCAATTTCAAAACGGAAATCCAACTTACATCGCCGGGAAAAACGGATGTGAATTAGTAAGAGAGGTGATTGCTAATGCAGGAATGGAACCTCTTTCTGTTAAAGATGAAATGTATCTCGATAAATCGCCGGAATACTGGGCAGGATGGGCTTTGGCATATTATCAATGGTATACCTGCCGACCTTTTATCAAAATTCATAAAGCAGTCACATTAAAGAAAATCCTCTCAATGTATGAAGTCTATCATGAAATGGATATCACTCATTTTATAAATACCATAAATCAATTATGGGATGCATATTATAAAGATACCAACCTCAAAAGACTTCGTAAGTTTTCCGGATTATCCCAGCGGGAACTATCCGATTTATCCGGCGTACCTTTAAGACAAATCCAGCTTTTCGAGCAACGCCAACGCGATATCAACCACACCAAAGCCATTGATGTCGTTAATCTCGGACGCATTCTCGGGTGCCAACCGGAAGATTTGTTGCAAATATGACACTGAAAAAGGAGTGTGAATATCCACACTCCTTTTTCAATGTTAGCATTAGTGACAACATTCTTCAGATAAACCGTTTGCTTATCCGAAGTTCTTGGATAAATTTTATCGCTCATTCCCTTTTCCCCTCCGTAAACAAATCTCGAACCTTCCTCTCCAATTTTTCCATTTTTTATAAAACCAGCTCTCATCAGGACTTGCTGTGATGCTATATTATTGACATCCGTCTCGGCTTCCACTATACGAACATTATCTTGTAATAATACCCATTCCGTAATCGCCTTTACAGTTTCTGACATGTATCCATGATACCTATATGGTTCCTTTAATCCATATCCGATTTCCACTACGCCATCTTTTCCAATCCTTTTGAAGCAAAAATCGCCCACAATCGTTCCCGGATCATTCTTTAATTCCATATTCCAGACCGCATACCATATTCTGTTGTCCGGCTCCATAAGGCATCCATCTGCATTTCGGTATATACCTGCTTCATTTCTGCATCCACTTCCTTTTCAATCAGACTGCACATCTCCTCATTACTGATTGGGTATAAATAAAGCCTTTCCGTTTCTAATCTCATATTAGTTTGCCTTTTAGGAATTATTGCTGCATTTCCAATCTTCATTCAAACGTATAATCTAATGTCATCACGTGCATTACCTTCTCCCGGTGCTCATCCAGAAAATCCCTGAGCACATCTTCTTCTATACACTGATCGATCGTCTGCTTGATTGCAAGCCGCAAATCATACTGCTCCGGAGCCTCCTCTTTGCCATTATAAAACACGACAAAATGCGGAATCGGAATCTTCAAAAGTTTTCCACCGTAAATATCACGCTTCTGTACCTTGATCCGTTTCTGAATAATACTTGCAAAATAAAGCAGATCTCTCAGTGGCATATTTTGGCAATAGGTTGACTGATGCTCATAAACGCTTCCATAATAACTCCTCATCCGTGCACAACAAAATAATTCTTTGACATATATCCGATATCCCTTTTCACCAAATTCAGCTTTTCAAACAATGCCAGTGCAACATCAACCACACGAAGGCCATTGATGTTATATATTTTGCGCTCGTATTAGGCTGAAAAACAGAAGACTTGTTGCAAATATAATACGAGGGAGACTTTTCATAATCGATCAGTCTCCCTCCTTCTAACGGCTCGCTATTTACTTTTTTTTCTCTTAACTTCCTTAGGTTTCAACACTTCCGTTCCATATATTGTTTGAGTACCATACTTATCTTTCTTCCCCATATGAATTTTACACAATCCCCACAAATATATTTTTCCTTTTCGTGTTATTGCACCACTCGTATTCCCACTTAAATCTGCAGAAATTACATCTGACATTATTTTTTTTAAATTAACTTCATTAAAATCATACGTAGAGTCATCGTATTTTGTTCCATCACCTAGTTGCCCATATGTATTATCCGGACAACTTAGATAAAGGTCACCATTTTGAGTAATCACAGCAATATTTCCATTATTATATTTTGCACAATAAACAGACGAAACTTTGCTCATGATTTTTTTGCTTTTTTTGAATTATACATTTTATAGTATAAGCTTCCGTTCTTTTTTATTGCACAGACAGAATTATCTCTGCATGCTGCTGAAACAACATTTGACATTATTTTCTTAGGCTTTGAAGAAAAGAAATTACCTCCCCATACATATAAATCTCCTGTTTTTTTCAGTGCAATAACTGCTAACCACGCTGAATTAATTTGTACTACATCTTTCATGATTTTTTTAGGCTTAGTTCTAAACGTTTCGTTATCTCCTAACGAATGATCGTAATTATTTCCCCACGTATACAAATCTCCGTTTTTTGTTAGACATGCACTACTGTCTCTTCCCAAACTAACGTCTACTACGTTATCCATAATTTTTCGAGGTTTTAATATATATTTATCAGTGCCTCCAGCCAACGAACCATCCACATTGCTTCCCCATACATAGAGTTCTCCTTTTTTCGTTATTGCCGCAGATGAATATTCTGAAACAGATGCCTTTTTAACATTAGACATTATCTTTGTTGGCGTATAATTAGCTTTCGTACTTCCATTTCCTAACTGTCCTTCCTGATTCCAGCCCCATGTATAAAGGTCTCCACTTTTCGTTATTGCCGCAGTATGATAATCTCCAACATAAATGGTCTTAAACTTAGAGCTAGTCGTTTCAGCGTTCACTATACTTGTAGACATCTGAAAATCCATACTTGTTAAGGAAAGCACTAGAACTAATAATAATGTTAATCCTCGTTTAATTTTTTTCATAATCATCCACCCTCATGTTTAGTTAATATTTGTTGCTTTTGGGAAGCCATTCATTAATTATATCTCCAGAAAGAACTTTATAATTATTTTCTATTATTTCCTTAGTCATCGGACAATTTCCAATATCAAATGTTCTTGTTAATTTAATTTGAGAATCTACAAATGTCAGTGATCCATTTGGATTCTTCTTTACAAAAAAGCCAGATTCCGTTCCGTCATCTAAAAACTCTAAAGTTAACAATATGGTATTATATTGCATTGTATTATTGACATCATATTTAAATTTTCTATTAACTTCTTTTCCAGGTCCAACTGCTGGAATATTGAGATTGCCAGTACCATCAGTCTCAAATGTCCAAGTAGTTAAATCAAAGTACCACGTACCCTTGATATCATCTATTAAAATTGATTTTTCTAATTTGCCCATATTAATAATATCATAGACACGAGTCATATATTGATATCCAATTGGAATTTTCGGTTCCTTTCTAGAATATCCCATATAATCTGATGTAGAAACCAGCGTTCCCTTTTCTTTTGAATATTTATAATCAAATCTTACTGGTTCTCCTTGATATGACACCACTGAAAATACATTTCCAACTTGTTGCCAAGTAAAATCAACTACATCTCTTCCATCATATTCGTCATTATCTATGCTACCAAAAGTAGAATCAGAAGCATCATCAGGACTAACATTTAAACAATCATACGCATACATTTTACCAGTCCCATCCTCGTTAAGATGAAATTCTGAGTACATGTATATACCACCTTGTTCAAAATATTGGTTCGAATACCACACTCCTAATATACTTTTATTATTTGATACTTTTTTTCTATTTACAACTAGCACGTTACATTTCAGATTGTACTTCTTACTATTTTTACAAACTACCTTGCAGTTTATTGTAGCTTTTCCTGCTTTTTTTGTATTCACCGTACCTTTTGTTGACACTGTTGCAATGGAATTATTATTTGAAGTCCAAGTAATTTTTTTCACTCCGCTCAAACTCAAATTCTTCGTTTTAAGAGTAATAGATTTTCCCACATCTAACGTTGCCACTGACGGATTCAGCGAAGGTGTTTTCACTTTTGCACTTGTCGTGATTGGCATGACTCCAAGATTACTCATGTTTATCACCATACAAATTAATAAACATATTGCAATCCATAGTTTTCTTCTTTTCACAGATTTTACATTCATAACAAATCTCCTTTTTCAAAATTATAGTTATTATTTTTAGTTTAGTACAAATATTTACTAATGTCAATAGTAAACATCTGTACTATGGTAAGCTAAACTCATATGGAGAAAATATATGAATTCATTTGAGTATGTACGAAAAATTCGAGATTTAAGAGAAGATCATGATCTAACACAACAACAGGTTGCCGACTATTTGGGAACATCACAAACCATGTATGCACGATATGAGCGTGGGGCAAATGAGCTGCCTATACGCCATCTCATTATGCTGTGTAAACTATACCATGTTTCATCTGATTATATTTTAGGATTAAAAAAATAATCCGTTGCAGAAATTACTTTCCGCAACGGATTATTTTTTTACTTTGAGTAAATCTTACTTGCCCATTTCAGCCTTTAAAGCCTCTGTCAGAGCTGGAACGATCTTGTTCAGATCTCCAACGATACCGTAATCAGCTACGGAGAAGATTGGAGCATCCTCATCCTTGTTGATTGCGATGATCAGGTCAGACTCTTCCATACCAGCTACGTGCTGGATTGCTCCGGAAATACCGATTGCAAAGTAGATCTGTGGACGAACGGTCTTACCTGTCTGTCCTACCTGATAATCCTGTGCTAACCAGCCGTTTTCTACAGCGGCACGGGAACAGCTTACCATTCCACCGAATACATCGGCAAGATCCTGCAGCATCTTGAAGTTCTCTTTGCTTCCAACTCCACGGCCACCAGATACAAGAACCTTTGCATCCATGATGTTCTCTACGTTTCCAACTGCCTTAACAACGTTAAGGATGTCAACGTAACGGTTGTTCTTCTCAAGTGTAGGATTAAACTCGATCACTTCTGCCTTGCGACCAGCCTCTTTTGGAAGCTTCTGCATAACACCAGGACGAACGGTAGCCATCTGAGGACGGTTGTCCGGGCAGGCGATTGTTGCGATTGTGTTTCCACCGAATGCAGGACGGGTCATCAGTAACTGGTTGTGCTTCTGCTCGTCTTCCTTACCAGGAACTGCGTTGATTGGGAAATCACCGATCTCAAGCTTTGTACAGTCAGCGGTAAGTCCAGTTGCAACTCTTGCAGATACGGTAGGACCAAGGTCACGACCGATTGCTGTTGCACCAACTAACATAATCTCTGGCTTGTACTCATTGATGACTGCTGCAAGAGCCTGTGCATATGGCTCTGTACGGTATGTCTCAAGTTCAGGGTTGTCCACTACGATAACCTTGTCTGCGCCATACTCGCCTAACTCATCTGTTAAGCCCTTTACGTTTGATCCAAGAAGGACTGCTGTTACGTCTGTTCCTAAATCTTTTGCAAGCTCCTTTGCCTTTCCGATTAACTCAAAAGCGATAGAGCTAAGTTCATTGTCTACCTGCTGTGCGTAGATAAATACGCCCTTATATTCTTCTAAACCCATGTTATTCACCACTTTTCTCTATAATCTTAGATAATATGTTTCTCTTTGAATTTTCCGATTAAGTATGCAACGGACTCTGCAGGATCCAGATTTACTTTCTCTCCTGCACCCTTCGGTACCTTATCAGATGCCTTAGCGATCTTTGTTGGAGATCCTTTCAGACCAAGGTTAGAATCATCTACATCCTTTAAGTCTGCTCTGCCCCATACGGTAACTTCTTTGTCACACGCATCGAAAATTCCACCCGGAGTCATATATCTTGGCTCGTTTAACTCAGAAAGAGCAGTGATCAGGCAAGGCATTTTAGCCTTAACTTCATGATATCTGTCCTCATACTGACGCTTAACGATTACGGAATCTCCCTCAACCTTGATATCCTCAGCATAAGAGATTACCGGAAGTCCAAGATGCTCAGCGATCTGTGGTCCTACCTGTGCGGTATCACCATCGATAGCCTGACGTCCTGTGATAATCAGATCATAATCTAAGTTACGAAGTGCACCGGCGATTGTTGTGGAAGTAGCCCATGTATCAGCTCCACCTAATACTCTGTCGGTAACAAGAATAGCATCGTCAGCTCCCATAGCCATAGCCTCACGAAGAACAGCATCTGCCTTTGGAAGTCCCATGGTAAGAACAGTAACCTTTGCACCGTTCTGATCCTTAATTCTAAGTGCTGCCTCAAGACCAGCTTTGTCATCTGGGTTCATGATAGCAAGCATTGCAGCTCTATCGAGTGTTCCGTCTGCGTTGAACTTTACGCCGCCCTTTGTATCCGGAACCTGTTTAATACATACTACGATATTCATGTATTATTTATCTCCTTTTCTTCAATCTTTGTGATACAACTGTACGATTATCTTAATAATGACCCAGAAATAACCATACGCTGAACTTCGGAAGTTCCTTCGTAGATCTCTGTGATCTTGGCATCGCGCATCATACGCTCTACGTCGTACTCACGGATATATCCGTATCCACCGAATAACTGGACAACTTCTGTTGTAACAGCCATAGCGGTCTCTGCTGCGAATAATTTAGCCTTGGCAGCTTCTACAGAATAAACCTTCTGTGTAGCCTTAGCCATGGCAGCCTTGTAAACAAGAAGCTGAGCAGCTTCGATTCTTGCAGCCATATCAGCAAGCTTGAACTGTGTATTCTGCTGCTGTGCGATAGAACGGCCAAACTGCTTTCTTTCCTTTGTGTACTCGATACAACGATCCAAAGCACCTTCTGCAATACCAAGTGCCTGAGCAGCGATACCGATACGTCCACCATCGAGTGTGTGCATTGCGATTGGGAAACCTCTTCCTTCCTGACCGAGTAATGCATCCTTTGGAATTCTGCAGTCCTCGAAGATCAGCTCGTATGTAGAAGATCCACGGATACCCATCTTCTTTTCCTTTGTACCGAAGGAGAATCCAGGAGCACCCTTCTCTACGATAAATGCGGAGAAGTTTTTCTTCTTTCTTCCTCTCTTGTCCTCGGTAATGCTTGTGATTGCGATTACGATGTAAACATCTGCAACCTTACCGTTTGTGATGAAACACTTAGATCCGTTTAAAACCCACTCATCACCATCTAATACAGCCTTTGTCTGGCAGCCCTGTGCGTCTGTACCAGCGCCTGGCTCAGTAAGACCAAAAGCACCGAGCTTCTCGCCCTTTGCAAGCGGTACTACATATTTCTTCTTCTGCTCTTCGGTACCGAATGTCATGATTGGATCGATACAAAGGGAAGTATGTGCAGATACGATAACACCGGTAGTTGCACAAACTTTGGATAACTCCTCAACACATGTAACGTATGTCAGAGGATCACATCCCTGTCCGCCGTACTCCTTTGGAACCGGAATTCCCATGAATCCGTATTTTGCCATCTTTGCAACAGTCTCAGCCGGGAACTGTTCTGTCTCATCTGTCTCCTGTGCAAGAGGTTTTACTTCTGTCTCAGCGAAATCTCTGAAAAGACCGCGAGCCATCTCATGTTTCTTGTCTAAAGTAAAATCCATGATTTTAACACTCCTTAATTATGATTTATTTTTATTTATACTTTTCTACTGTGCGTCTACAGGTGTCTTTGTGCGGTCTGCATTGTAGATGTAGAATCCCTTACCAGACTTAGCACCAAGGTTACCACCACGAACCATCTTACGGATGAGTGGGCATGCACGGTACTTGCTGTCACCTGTCTCGTTGTAAAGTACATCCATGATTGCAAGGCAGATATCAAGACCAATGAAATCACCTAACTCTAATGGTCCCATTGGATGGTTAGCACCAAGCTTCATAGCTGCGTCGATACCAGCGATATCGGAAACACCTTCCATCTTGATGAAAGCAGCTTCGTTGATCATTGGGATTAAGATACGGTTTACTACGAAACCAGCAGCCTCATTTACCTGTACCGGAGTCTTTCCGATCTCTACAGCGATCTTCTTGATTGCTTCAACAGTCTCAGCAGGAGTATTTACACCAGCGATAACTTCTACTAACTTCATACGGTCAGCAGGATTGAAGAAATGCATACCGATCATTGGACGGGTAAGTCCGTTTCCGATCTCTGTGATAGAAAGGGAAGAAGTATTGGAAGCGAAGATACACTCTGGCTTGGCAATCTTGTCTAACTCAGCAAATGTAGTCTTCTTTACATTCATATCCTCGAAAGCAGCCTCAACGATCAGGTCGCAGTCTTTGCAAAGGTCTTCTTTTAAGCCTGGAGTGATCTTGGCAAGAATGCCATCAACCTTCTCCTGTGTCATTTTCTCTTTTGCAACAAGTCTTGCATATCCTTTTGCAATCTTGTCTTTTCCGCCTTCAGCCCACTCCTGCTTGATATCGCAGAGTGCTACTTCATATCCGTCAACCTGTGCGAATGCCTTAGCGATTCCCTGGCCCATTGTACCAGCACCGATAACTCCAACCTTCATTTTAGTTCCTCCTAAATAATAAATATATTCACATTTCAAGGGGATGCAGCGCACCCCCTCTATGTATCTTATCTGGCAAAAAAATTAGTATTTCTCAACGATTGTAGAACATCCCATTCCACCACCGATGCAAAGTGTAGCAAGACCTCTGTTAGATCCACGCTTCTGCATCTCATGAAGCAGTGTAACAAGGATACGGCATCCAGAAGCTCCTACCGGATGTCCAAGTGCGATTGCACCACCGTTTACGTTTACCTTGCTCATATCGAACTTTAAGTCTCTTGCAACTGCGATAGACTGGGCAGCAAATGCCTCGTTAGCCTCGATCAGATCGAAATCATCGATAGAAAGACCGGTCTTTGCAAGAACTTTCTTTGTAGAAGCAACAGGACCAACACCCATGATCTCCGGCTCAACTCCGCCAAGAGCTCCAGCTACCCATGTAGCCATTGGTGTAACACCAAGCTCCTTAGCCTTCTCTTCGCTCATAACAACGATTGCTGCAGCACCATCGTTGATTCCGGAAGCGTTACCAGCTGTAACAAGTCCACCCTCTTTACCAGAGCAGCAGCGTAACTTGGAAAGAGACTCAGCAGTTGTTCCAGGACGAGGTCCCTCATCCTTTACGAAATCAACCATTTCCTTCTTAACCTTTACAGGTACCGGAACGATCTCATCATCAAACTTGCCGGCTGCGATAGCTGCCTCGCACTTCTGCTGGCTGTTTGCAGAGAACTCATCAAGTTCTTCTCTTGTAATACCATACTTGTCACATACGTTCTCAGCGGTGATCATCATGTGGTAGTGGTTGAATGCATCTGTTAATGCATCGTTAACCATTGTATCGATAATTGTTGCATTGTTCATTCTGTATCCGAAACGAGCCTTTGTCATAGCGTAAGGAGCCATAGACATGTTCTCCATACCACCGGCTACAACGATATCAGCCTCACCAGCCATGATCATTGTTGCAGCATCGTTTACACACTTAAGACCGGATCCACAAACAACGTTGATTGTGATTGCCGGAACTTCGATCGGTAAACCAGCCTTGATGGAAGCCTGACGAGCTACGTTCTGTCCCTGAGCTGCCTGGATTACACAACCCATCTTAACTTCGTCAACCATCTCCGGCTTAACACCTGCTCTGTTTAAAGCTTCTTTAATTACAATTGCACCTAAATCTGCTGCTGGAGTATTGCTTAATGCTCCACCCATCTTGCCGATTGCTGTACGGCAAGCACCTGCTAATACAACTTTCTTTGCCATTCTTCGTTCTCCTTTAAATCAAACTCGCACCCAATGATGCTGTTAATTTTTTAACAATGTCTATAATACCACATTTTCCGCACAAAATCAATGAAAACCTACGTTGTTCATAAAAAATTCTTCATTTATTGCAACCGGCTCTGTTTCATGGTATATTTATGGTATATTTCAAGCAATACTGAGGGGAATCCAAACGGGGGATCATGTGATATGAAATTTGTAAGAACAGAAGACTTAAAGGCAGGCATGCGTCTTGCCAAACCAATTTACAATAAAAAAGGTGTGCTGCTTTATGAGCGCAATTCCGCACTCACCGCGCCGGGAATTGCCAGTGCAAAAAATTTCGGTCTGATCGGTGTCTACATTCTCGAGCCGGCCGAACCGCTTCCTCCGCTTTCCCGTGAAGATCTGGAGTTTGAGCAGTTACAGACGGTATACATTTTCCGTCTCCGGGAAGTGTTAAACTGCATTACCGAGCGCAGAAAACTCGAAAAATACCCGGTATTTCTGGAAGATATCCTTTCCCACTACGGGTCTTTAAAACACCGTGTGAATTTTAACCAGAATCTGCGCAGCAGTGATGATTTCATGTACAAGCATGCGATCAGCACCGCAATACTTGTAACCATGATGGGCGCCCATCTGAGACTACCGAAGGAAAAACTCCGTATACTGACCACGGCTGCCCTTCTTTATGACAATGGATACCGGAATGTTCCGCGGAATATTCTGGAAAAAGGAATGAACGACCTGTCCTCATCCGATCAGGATGTCATCCAGCTTTCTCTGGAAAAAGGACTCGTTCCGCTTTCCATGTACCGGAATGATTTTGACTTTTTTCCACGCGCACTGGCTCTGATGCAGACCTATGTATATGAAGACCACCTGGAAAAACTCGCAACCGCTCCGGATCAGGAATTACAGGAAATGGCATCCATTCTGCGCATCGCCGACTGGTTTGACCAGATGACTGCGATGAACAGCGGCCATGAACCGATGTCAGAAATTGCCGCCATGCAGTATTTCAAAAAATACCCAAAGAAGTTTCTTCCGGTGCTTGTCACAGCACTTGCAGAGTGTATTCATATTGTTCCAAAGGCCGCCAGTGTTGATCTTTCCACAGGTGATAAAGGCATTGTCCTTATAGAAAACACCCGTGATTTTATGCGTCCGGTTGTCCTGCGCCTTTCTGACAATCAGATCTACGACCTGAGTGACAAAAACGTTTATCAGGAAATGCAGGTGACCGACATCATGAAAACCATGGATAACCGTGTTGCCATGGATGAAGAAACCCTAAAGCAATTTGTACCGGATGAAAAACTCCGACAATTAACGCAGGAATTCCGTAGAAAACTTGCTGCCGGGAAAAAATAGCATAACCGTAATCACCTTCCCCATGATTTATTCATGGGGATTTTTTATTTTCCACTTGACGTGTTTCCTCTATTCTGTTATATTTACTTCATCAGACGTAGTACATCTATCGTAGCAACGACAGACGAAATACGACAGATAAAGTAAGGAGGAATGCATATGGCAATCAGCAGTGATGTTATCCGTGGTTACAATGACACCATGATTCTTTATCTTCTGCTGGATCAGCCATCCTATGGTTATGAAATCTCCAGACAGATCAAAACGCTCTCCCATGAAAAATATATTATCAAGGAGACCACGCTCTATTCTGCGTTTACACGTATGGAGAAAAATGGCTATATCACATCTTTTCAGGATCAGAACACTGCAACCGGCAAACGCCGTACCTACTACCAGATCACTGGCAAAGGGCGTGCTTACTATCAGGAAAAATGTGAGGAATGGCTGCTTACGCAGGAAGTTGTAGAACAGTTTATCAGGAAAGGGGAAACGGAAAATGGAAGCTATTAGAAATTATCTGGAAACTATGTTTTTAAATCTTCCAAACACGCCAGAAGTATACAAAGCCAAAAACGAGCTCTGGCAGATGATGGAAGACAAATACACCGAGTTAAAAAATGAGGGAAAATCGGAAAATGAAGCGGTTGGCACCGTCATCGCGGAATTTGGAAATCTCGACGAACTTGCAGAAGATCTTGGGATCAAACAGTTTGTTCACCAGCCGCGACAGGAGCAGACTCCCAATGCTGTATCGCTCTCTATGGAAGATGTCAGACAGTTTCTGCGGGAACATTCCCGTCATTCCTACTTTGTGGCACTAAGCGTATTTTTGTTTATCCTTTCTGCCTGCTGTCCGATCTTTTTCGGGGCTGCTGCAGATACTTCGCTGCGCAGCAGTGATGTACTTGATGCATCCGGTATTATTCTGATGTTTGTTTTCATAGCCATCGGTGTGGGCATGCTTGTCTATTCGAATGTATGCATGGGACACTGGAAACACTTAGAGGAAGGAAATTTCGTTACTGATTTTGCCACCACAGACTACATCCATCACGAAATGGAACATTATAAAAGCACACATGCGCTCCTGCTGACCATAGGTATCATGCTGTGCATCTTAAGTGTTGTCCCACCGATCCTTTTAGATGCGGCATCCAGTTTTGCGGCAGATACACTTGAGGACTGTTCCGCCGGGTTTGTATTAATCTTTGTTGCCATCGGCGTTTTCCTGATTGTAATCAGTTCCATGCGCATGGGCGGATATCGCACACTGCTGCATCTGAACAACCAGAACACCATTGGCGGAAACTACGTTCCGGAGCAGCAGGACCGCCAGCAGTACCATAATTCCACACTGGCTGCAATCATGTCCGTCTACTGGCCAACCATCACCTGCCTTTACCTGATCTGGAGTTTTCTTTCGTTCGACTGGTGGATTACCTGGATTGTCTGGCCGATTGCTGCGATTGTAGAATCCCTGATCAAAAACATCAGTAAAAACTAATGGGAGGAGAACTGTCATGAAACGAAATGTTTATTTAATCCTTATTACCGTCATTACGATTCTCTGTATCATTGCAGGAACCGGCTACCATCTGGTGCGTTTTGGTCTCTCCGTGGCAGAAGGACTGCCGTTTTTCAGCGAATTTATAGAGGCCATCTCTGACTGGGATGATGATGATGACGATAGTGATGACAATGATGATAGCGATAATGGTATATCCACATCCGTAGATGCCAGCCAAAAAAATCTGGATGCCTTCTCATCCATCAATGCCGACTTAAATGTTGTCGATTTAACCATCCAGCGGGGGAACACTTTTTCCATCACCTGCAAAGCCAGCAAAAAGCTTACCCCGGAATATAAAGTAGAAAACAACTGCCTGACAATCACACAGTATGCCAAAGCCCACAATGCTCTCGGCAGAAACAAAAAATGCTCTGTAACCATCACGGTCGCCGATACTTTAACCGATTTAAAACTCCATACAAACGTGGGCGATGTTGACCTGTCCGGTCTGAACGTTCTGGCACTTGACCTGCGTGCCGATGTCGGAGATATTGATCTGGAGAACTGCACTCTGGAGACTTCCACACTGGATGCAAATGTGGGCGATATTGATCTGGAAGATTGTACCTTTACTTCCATGGAAATTACCAGTAATGTAGGAGATGTCGATCTCGATTGCAAGGAAGACCTGTCCGGTTACCATATAGAATTAGGAACCGGTGTCGGAGATGTAAATGTTAATGATACCTACTGTCACCGCAGTTACTCCAACCAAGGCGATTCCTCACACTCGCTGACCATTTCCAACGATACCGGGGATATCAGCTTAACCTACTGATTCCAAAAAAGAGCGGAACACCTGACGGTGCCCGCTCTTTCTTTTTCATTATCTTTTATTTTAATGTAAGAAACAGATTTGCTTTCTTGAGTGCCGGACGAAGTGCCATGTAGATAATTACTGCAACAACGGCAGAAATGATGGCATTGACAGAAGTCGTTGTAATATTCCATACCAGTGCCACTTCTGCAGCCGGTTTTCCCATCAGCACACGCTTGTAAAAATATCCGAACAGTGGATCAAATACCACATTAAATCCAAGTCCGCAGACCGTGGCAATAATTGTCCACTTTAATACATGCTTATTGTCATTTGATGTAGAGATATGACCAATCTTGTGTGCAATCAGTCCTGTGATCAAACCGATACAAAATTTCAAAATAAATGTCTTTGGCGCATACACAATATAAACCGGATCCAGCAGATCTCCAATCGTCATACCAATTGCTCCGCCGATTCCGCCATACACACCGCCGAGAAGCAGTGCACCAAGTACACATACCGCATTACCCAGATGGAAGGATGTTGCATCTCCCCCCGGAAGTGTTACCTTGATCTGTAAAAATGTAAATACCACATAAGATAATGCTGCCATCAGCGCAGTCAATGTCAATTTGTAAATATTTTCGTGTTTCATAACCAATTCCTCTTTTCTGTAAAATCTAACGATATTTTACAGCAGAATGGTTATATGTAAATATCCAGTTTTATATATTTTTATAGGGCCAGGCAATCCTGTCTGACCCATCACTCTTAATTTCCACACTCAATGGAAATTTCATTAAATGTTCCAAGAATATCATCGACTTCCATTGCCTGTTTTTCCGCTCCGGATTTATCAATGATTGCATGCCCCTGATGCATCATGAGAAGACGATCACCGTATTCCACAGCGTAGCGGAGGTTGTGAGTAACCATAATCGTGGTAACCTTCTTCTCTTTTACAATTTTTCCTGTAAGCTGCATAACGATCTCTGCCGTCTTCGGATCAAGAGCAGCCGTATGTTCGTCCAGAATCAAAAATTCGATCGGCTTCATGGTCGCCATAAGAAGTGCCAGTGTCTGCCGCTGTCCACCAGAAAGTGCCCCGACCTTTGTATGCATCTTGTCTTCCAGTCCCAGCCCAACACTTGCAAGAAGTTCACGATACGCATCCATTCTCGCATGGTTGGTTCCTCTTCCGAGACCATAAGCCTTTCCCTTGTTGTCCGCAATTGCAAGATTCTCCAGAATCGTCATGGACGGACAGGTTCCCTTGGACGGGTCCTGAAATACACGACCGATTCTGCGGTGACGGATATAATCTTTCTGACGGGAAATATCCACTCCATTCACCAGGATCTTTCCGGCATCCACCGGTATACTGCCGCAAATGATGTTCAGCATGGATGTCTTTCCGGAACCATTGCTTCCGACAACGGAAACAAACTGGCCATCCTCAATTTTCAGGTTAAAATCTTCAAACAGGCAGATCTCGTTGATCGTACCCGGATTATACATTTTGTGAATATGCTGTAATTCCAACATCTATGCCACCTTCTTTCTCTTTTTGCGATCCATGCCGAGAACTAAAATCACAAGAAACAGTACCGCTGTAATCATCTTCAAATCGGAGGATGGCATTCCCAGTTTGATGGCAATTGCCACACATGCTTTATAAATGATCGAACCAATAATTACGCTTGTTGTCACACGAATGAAAGAAACTTTTTTCAACAGGCTGATACCGATGATCACGCTTGCCAGACCGATGACCATCGTTCCGGTTCCCATAGAGATGTCAAAATATCTCTGCTGCTGTGCAAAAATACATCCGCTCAATGTTACCAGTCCGTTGGCAATCGCAAGGCCGATGATTTTAATAATGCCTTTGTCCACACCCATCGAAGTGACGATGGTCTCATTATCTCCGACTGCCCGCAGCAGATATCCGGATTTGGTGCTCATATACCAGTCCAGTAAAAACTTCATAATCAGCGTAATCACCAGAATGATAATCGTATTTGCAAATGGTGCAAGCGATCCCGTAAAGATCTTTTTTACCAGCGCATTGTCAAACAGTGTTGTCATGTTATAAATCGGCACATTGGCCCTGCCCGCAATACGGAGATTTACCGTATAAAGAGCTGTCATCATAATAATTCCGGACAACAGATCCCGTACCTTTAATTTTACATGAATCAGTCCGGTCAGTGTTCCTGCCGCCACTCCTGCCAGAAATGAAATCAGAAGCGTCAGTATCGGATTTACTCCCTTCGTGATCAGTACCGCGGAAATTGCAGCTCCAAGCGGAAAACTTCCGTCAACCGTCAGATCCGGAAAATCCAGAATCGTATACGTAATATAAATGCCGAGTGCCATGATCGCATAGATCATACCCTGTTCCAGTACGCTTAATACCAATGTCATGTGATACCCCTTATCTTTCCCAAATATGATTATTTTACGGTAATCTCATCAAAAGTCTGAGCCGCATCCTTGACATAAGATGCATCCAGCTTCATTCCAATCTTATCGGCTGCTGCTGTGTTTACATATAATTCTGCTTTGGAAGCTGTAATATACGGAGTCTCCGAAGCTTTCTCCTCACCCTTTAAAATCTTTGCTGCCATCTTTCCGGTCTCGATTCCAAGCTGATAGTAATCAATTCCCATGGAAGCAACACATCCGGATTTTACCTGCTCAATCTCACTTCCGAATACCGGAATCTTTGCATTATTTGCCTTGTCAAGAACGGTCTGCAGAGCATTTACCACGGTGTTATCTGTCAGGTTGCACAGGCAGTCTACTTTGCTTACCAGATCTGTTGCCGCCATGTCTATATCTGCAGAAGTGTTGATTCCGGTATCCACGATCTCGAAATCATATTTTCCGGCAAGTTCCTGGTATTCTTTTACGGTACTGCAGGAATTTGTCTCGCTCGTTGTGTAAAGAATACCAATCTTCTTTGCATCCGGCAGCATGGCACGGATCATTTTTAACTGTTCTTCCACCGGAAGCACATCGGAAGAACCGGTAACCTTTCCCACGCAGGAACCGTCTTCATTGGCAAGTTTTGCAGCAACCGGATCCGATACGGCTGTGTAAACTACCGGAATATCTGCATTCATGGCAGAGTTGTAAGCACTCTGTGCACACGGTGTTGCAATTGCACAGATCAGATCCTCTTTTGCGGATACGAAACTGTCTGCGATCGTGCTTGCTGTACCGGTATCGGTCTGCGCGTTCTGATAATCAACCGTCAGATTTTTCCCTTCCTCAATCCCTTCTTCTTTTAAACCCTCTAAAAAGCCTTCCCTGCAATTGTCCAATGATCCATGTTCTGCGAACTGGGAAATTCCAATCTTATAACCGTCCTCTGCTGAGGACGCATTTTTCTGGGTGTTTGTATTTCCCACATTACTGTTTCCACATCCTGCCATAAGACCCATGGTGCATACTGCTGTCAAAATCACTGCTAATACTTTCTTTTTCATAATAATCTCTCCTTTTCCTTTTTCCCGATGAATAAAAAAACCGTCTCAGGATAAAATCCTGAGACGGTAATAAAGCCTTTGCTCTCTTATCGCGATACCACTCAAATTGACAATGAATTGTCCACTCTGTCACATACATCCATATGTGCCGGATTGATAACGGGTTCGGTTCCCGGCGACACCTACTAAATGCAATCTGCTTCTTTTTCAGGCCGCCCTCAAAAGTCCATTCAGCAAATCCTTTCATGCTGCATCACACCACCTGCAGCTCTCTGTGATGTCCAGATAAGCTTACTTCTCTTTCTCATCGGTTTTCTCTTATTGCTATACTTTAATCCTTTTTGCTCGGTTTGTCAAGTTCTACCGCCAAATTCCCCGGCGTTTTCGGATCGTATCATACATATCGTGTTCCATTGCCATTACTTTTTCCACAGGAACACTTTTAAAAACCGGCATCTTCATTTTAAACCGTATCCAGAAGAAAGAATACACACCCAATGCAAGAAATACGGCTCCGGACAAAAGCAGAATCGCATTGCGTTCTGTCGGATCTGTCGAAATATTACAGATCATAAACACCGTACCTGCAATTCCGACAAGCGGCAGCACCGGTCCAAACGGAACTTTGAAACTTCTTGGTGCTTTCGGAAGACGGTGCCGCAGTACCAGCACATCAATATGTGCAAAAATATAAGACACCATCCAGAATACCGATCCAACCAGAATAAAAAAGGAAATTGCATCCGATGAATCACTGCTGATAAATGCAAATACAAGAATCAGAATACTGATGAACCACACACCGACAAACGGCACATTGTTTTTGTTCAGTTTTTTAAAGCAGCGCGGCATCATATTCATTTTTGCCATTCCCTGACAGATACTTGCCAGCCCGTTGATCGCAGAGTTCTGGGAACTGATCAGTGCCAGCGCCGCCACAAAAGCCATCCATATTTTTCCGACATTTCCCAGAAGATTTTCCCCGTACAGCAGATGCGGGGCTGCAGAATCTGCCAGCTTGTCCCATGGGGTATAATTGTGAAATCCGAACACCAGAACCGACTGCACAACACAGATCAGTCCCAGCCCAAGAAACATACCGAGCGGTACATTCCGCTTGGCATTTTTGACATCCTTCGAAATCGGAATCACATATTCTGCACCAATAAACAGCCAGAATGCAACTGCGGTCATGGAAACAATCGTTTTCCAGTCTGCGGAAAGAACCATCGGCTGACTCACCTTTTTTCCTGTGCCAAGTCCCAGCATGCCGATGACACCCATAATCACCATTGATCCGACCATCAGATATGCCACTGCATCCTGAATCTTTGCAAACATATCCACACCCTTTAAATTGGCAATCAGAAGAATGACCGTCACCAGAACGGTATAGGAAAAGTTTGGAATCGGCAGATGAAAAATTTCTCCCATGGCATATGCAAAAATTGAGGCTTCCACACCGGAAGACAATACATTGCAGAACAGATACCCTCCCACCATGGAAATCATCGTTGGAAACGGTCCCAGGCAGGCAAGCGTATACTGTGCCAGTCCCCCGGTCGTATTCGGCATCAGGGCATTGAGTTCCGACAGGGATGCAATGGTTGTCATGTTAAACAGACAGGCAATTACCATGGCAAAAATAAAGGTCACACCTATCGTCCCTGCGCCCTGTCCGAGTGAAACCAGACAACTCGTTGCAATGACAAGTCCTACAGAAACAGAAATAACACTTTTGAGTCCTAACTTCTTTTCTTCCATAAACAGACCCCCATCCCCTACAACGCTTTTTCGCCCTCATCACCAGTGCGGACACGGATGACATTGTCCAGTTTATAGATAAAGATCTTTCCGTCTCCGATGTGACCGGTATACAGCTGTTCCTTGATGATCTCTACGATGGAATTCACACGCTCCGTTTCCACAACAATATTGATCTGCTGTTTTGGAAGCAGTTCCATCTCTTCAAGCTCATCCACTTCATACTCTCTGGTTCCTTTTTCCACACCGCATCCAAGTACCTGCATCACGGTCATTCCCCGCACACCGGCTTTGCTGAGTGCTGCTTTTAAGCTGGAAAATTTTGACATGCCTGTAATTACTTCAATTCTTGACAAACTCATGGTCTTTCCTCCTTGGTATAATGCTCTTTACAATTCCAGTTCCGGAATCTTTGTTCCTGTAATGAGCCGCTCATAACCCTGTGGGGTAATCCCGGCATACTGTTTAAAATCTTTGATCATATGTGCTTCGTCATAATAGCCGCACTGCTGCGCCAGTGCATCCAGCCGGATCCTCTCCGGCATTTTATTTATGACATGCAGCAGCTTCTGAAACCGGACAAACCGTTCAAAATTCTTTGGCGAAATTCCATGCACCTGCTGAAAAACACGCCGGATATAACATTCCGAATATCCGGTTTCCTCTGCCAGCTGCCGGATACAAATGCATCCATCGGTATCATAAATTCTCTCCCTGAGATAATTTTCCAGCTTTTGTATGCCATCCGCCAGTTCTTTTCCACGCAGTTTTGCATATTCCGTCGTAAATACATTGACACGCTCCGAAATATTTTTACTCCCGGCAAGTTTTTCGGTCAGGTGATCTCCAAACAGATTGCCATCAATCTCGAGATCTTTGTTAACCAGATCCCGGATGGAAAGTTCTTCCGGCAGAATACAGCTTCCCGGCTGAAAACGAACCCCAAAATATGAACGTCCGTCCTCAAACTCCCAGCCTTTTGCGGCAAGAACCGTTCCGCCAATATACGTCTTAACATCCTGCTCTCCGATTCCAAACAACAGGTCCACACTGCCATCCGGCACCGCTTTCATCTCTACCTTTGAATTTTTCTTTTTGGAAAATTCATAAAAGTGGGAGATTCCGGATTTCATTTCTTTTTTTACCTCATAATCATCTGTATCCAGCACCAGATACGGCTGCATTGGCATGACGTTTTTCATTTTCTTTCGCCCCTTGTACTTAAACCTCTGCCAGGGCCGCCCGGCAAAAAGTACTTAAAAAGGCGTACCTTTTATGCCATATCCGGCTGATCCCATAAAGGCAGTTCCACGCCGATACCTTCTTTTAATGCATTGCGGTATACGGTACCGCCCCAGGCAATGTCCTCAACAGGCATACCGCCTACCGAGTATACAATGATCTCATCATCGCTCTCCCGTCCCGGATGCTTTTTATTAATGATATCGGCAATATCTACAATATCTTCCCGCTGAATCCGTCCTTCGTGCAGATAATCCGTAAACTTGGAACCTATGATCTGTACCATCTCATAACTCGGATACGGAAATTCCTCTGCCCAGGCTTCATACAGTTTATAGTTATCCACCACTTTCTTGCAGCGGTTGATCAGAAAATCATCATCAAACCGTGCAGCCGATGGCAGACAGATGAGTGCACCTTTTTTGACCCAGTCTTCTGCGATATATGGGAAATCGATTTCTTTTACCGGTGCGGTGGAAGTAACACAGATGATGTCACTGTCTTTTACGGCCTCTTCCATCGAATCACATACGATGACCTGCTGAATCTGCGGACATTCCTTCTTTACGAACTCTTCAAATGCATGCAGGGAACGCTGTCCTCTTCCTTTCACTTTTACCGTAGTAATCTTCGGGCAGACACTTAAAAAAGCCAGCAGACAGGTTCTTCCCATAACACCCGGTCCGATAATGGTAACCGTTTCGGAATCTTTTCCTGCCAGATATTTTGCCCCGACTCCCGGAATTGCTCCGGTACGGTAACAGCTGACAAGATTTGCAGACATCAGTGCCAGTGGCGCCCCGGTATCTTTATCGTTCAACATCATCATCAGAATGGAACGCGGCAGACCGGAAGCTTTATTCTCACAGTTACTTCCATACCACTTCATTCCGGCCATCTGGTATTTTCCTCCAAGATATGCCGGCATCGCCATAAACCGGCGGTCGTCTGCATTTTTCGGCATTCCGTCAAACTGCGGATCATCCGGAAAAATGACCTGTGCACCGTGGGAATTATGGTTGACTCCGGCCATCACATAATCGCCTTTGTTCAATGTAACCAGCAGATCTTCCATTGCCTCCACACACTGATCCATGTTCTTTACTCCGGCTTTGATCATATCCGGTTCACTCAAATATAAAAATTTAATCCTGGTATCCATATGCATTTCCTCCTTATGTTTTCAGAGGTATGGAATATCAAAGCAAATAAACAAAAAAGACGCCATAGTATCACCTACTATAGCGCCTTTGCTACTTATTCGTGCTTATAATATACCATACTATCTTTTTGATTGCTACTCTTGTATTCTTTTTTATACAACAATCCTGCTATCTTAGATCACTGCCTGAAACCGGTCATACCGCAGTTCATGCAGATCCAGTGTGGTTTCTTTTCCCATAGCCAGTTCGGATAACAGTTTTCCGACAATCGGTGAAATTCCAAATCCGTGTCCGGTAAAAGCACAGGCTAACAGCAGTCCCGGCACTTCTTTAACCGGTCCGAGTACCGGTACTCCGTCCGCACACAGATCTTCATATCCGGCCCAGGTACGAACAATCTTTGCATCGGCAAGTTTTGGAATGTATTTCATAATTCCCCGGCAGATGCACGGAGCAGTGATACTCGAAGTAATCATATGTCCGTTGTCACGATTTTCTGCCTCAAATCCGGAAGCACCTCCGAATACAAAAGATCCATGATTCGTCTGATGGCCGTAGAAATCCGCATCTGCGGTACCAAGCATCTGTGGAAACATCTTTGGCTCTGCCTCCGTAACCAGTGCCTCGATCAGCTCTTTGCGCATCGGGATGTCAATGCCGACACTCGCTGCAATCGGACGGCTTTCGTATCCGGATGCCAGTACGATGGTTTCTCCTTCATACACATTTTTTTCTGTTACTACACGTCTGGCTTTTCCTTTGACCTTCTGGATCTCGAGCACATCCTCACCTGTGATAAACTCTGCGCCAAGCTCTCTGGCTCTCTTGTAAAAACCGAGGGTTGCAACGAGCGGATTGGCATGTCCGTCGGTCGGACACCAGCTGGCAACCGTAATCTCATCGCTTAAGTATGGGTTGATCTCACGCACTTCTTTTCCATCGATCATCCGCACATCCAGTCCCAGTGCAACGGCACGGTCCGTCAGTCCCTGTAAGATTTCTTTATGCTTTGCTGTCTTTCCGAGACGAAGGTTTCCTTCTTTATGGTATTCCACATCCACACCGAGTTCTTCGGACAGTGTCGGCCACATGTGTTCCACGGCATACATGGCAAGCGGAAGTTCTCTCGGATCACGTCCGGACTGTCTTACACCGCCTCCGTTTCTTGAGGAACCACCGTTTCCGATATGATCGCTTTTTTCGAGTACGATCACGGAAACCCCTTCTTTTGCCAGATAATAAGCTGTTGCGCATCCGATGATTCCACCACCGATAATTACTACTTCCGCATTATTCTTCATCTTCCTCGCCCTCCTTTGCCTCTGCCGCAAACACGCGCATCTCGATCGGACGCATCGGTGCCCGGGATGTTGCCGGTTCCAGTTCTGCCGGGGATACGTTCAGTTCTCTTGCCACGATTCCTTTGACCAGCTTTGCACAGGTCTGTCCCTGACAGAGTCCCATGCCGGTTCTTAAATACCGGCGGATCTCCGTTAGTGTGAACATTCCATCGTGCACCGCCTTACGAATTTCCCCTTTTGTTACTTCCTCGCACCGGCAGATGATCATATCGTCATCCGGTCCCGGTACGAAAGGTCCGATATCTCTTGATCTATCATTAATCTCATGCATAATTTTTTCCTCCTCTGTGAATCAGGCTTCTGCCTTACGATAAAATCTGGCCTTCATTGCCATATCTGCCGGCACCTTAATCGTCAGCAGATTCGTGTGGTCAAATGCCTTCGATGTCCTGACGGATACCACTTCCGCCTCACAGATTTTTTCACCGCTCCGGCTCATTCCGTATCCCTTTTCTCCCTTTTCCGGAAGTGGAAGGAATTCATATGGAAGCGTCACGGTTGCAAATCCCGGCTCATACGTTTCATCGACTAAGAAAATTGCCTGTCCGGAGCAGGATGCCACGCACATACCGCATCCGATGCAATCCACATCCGGATCTACCACCGGAAGGGAGGTAATATTTTCTCCAATCCTGATGCAATGCTTCGGGCATGCATCCTGACATGGGTTACACGGAATGTTCTGTGTACATTCCATCACCGGATGAACACCGACTTTGTGTGTCACGCCCGGGAAGCGTTCGATTTCATCATCTGCAACATATCCTTTTTTCAGAAGATTCATGGAAATATCGATTCCTTCTTCTGTCTTCTCAATAAGTTTTCCACGATTCTTTGGAGCAAACATGCCCTGACGCAGTCCGTCAAGTGCATCCTCCTGTTCTTTTGCCTTTGTCTTTAATTCTTCCTCATCCATATATCCCAGGTAATGGGCAGCTGCGATTCCTGCGATACGTCCCTCGATCATGGCAGAGCTGGCTTCCTCGATCCCCGATACATCGCCTGCTACGAAAATGCCCTTGATCGAAGTTTCGCCATATTCATCACAGATCGGAACCTGTCCGCCACGCTTTGGATTGTCTTCCATCTCGCAGCCCGCCATTTTCAACAGCTGCGACATAGGAGAAAGTCCGACTGCCAGGCAGATCGTATCCACATCGAAATGCTTTTCGGTTCCCGGAATGAACTGGAAGTGGTCATCCACTTCTGCAATCGTAACACCGGTCACATACTCCTCGCCCTCTGCTTTTACGATGGTATGGGAAAGATAAAACGGAACACCGGTTCGTGCAACCTTTGCTGCATGAACTCCGTACCCACCGACACGGGGTGCTGCATCAACCAGTGCAACCACATCACAGCCGCACTGCATCAGCTGGAAGGATACGACCAGACCGACATTTCCGGAACCAAGCATCAGAATTTTGTTTCCCGGTTTTACCCCGTGCAGATTCATCATCGTCTGTGCGGCTCCTGCGCCGATGACTCCCGGAAGATTCCAGCCCTCAAAGGTAACCATATTTTCTGCGGCTCCTGTAGCAATGATAATGGAATCTCCTTTGTAGTGATGAACCTCATCTTTGATCCTTACCACAATTTCTTTATCCAGATACATGCCGATAACGGTTGCATTCAGCACAACTTCCACACCGGCATCCGCTGCTTCCTGCAACAGCTGCTGCCCGATCACAAAACCTCTGACTTTTGCCTTATGTTCCTTTGATCCAAAGAATTTATGGATCTGCTTGAACAGCTGTCCGCCCGGCTTCTCATTTTCATCAAATACTACAACTTTCAGTCCCCGCTTTGCTGCCTCAACTGCTGCAGACAATCCGGATGGACCGGCTCCTACGATAATCAGATCATAACGCTTCATATTACTCACTCCCCTCTACTGTTCTTCAAACGGTTTATCCGATACGCCGTACTGTGTCTGGACTTTCATGCCCTCTGCAAGCGGTGTCATGCAGGTGCGGACATTTGGTTTTCCATCCACGACCATCACGCAGTCGGTGCATCTTCCGATCGCACAGAAGATTCCTCTCGGTTTGTGTTCCTTTTTGGTATAACGGTGAACCATCACGCCTGCGGCTTTTAATGCTGCGGCAATTGGCTCTCCTTCGTATCCCTGTAATTCTTTACCGTCATAGGTGAATGTAACCAGTTTCCCTTTCTGCTGTTCTCCAAGGATTGGATGTTCTGAAATTCTGCTGCTCATATAACTCCTTCCTTTCTATGTGTAATCATGTATGGTTTCCGTGAAAATCAAAAAGACACCTATGATTTCTCATAGACGCCTTTGTCTACTGCGGTGCCCCGTATGGGGTATCGCCTGCGGTACATCTCCGATGTATCGCCCTCCATTATGTTTTTTCCAAGAACCAATTACTTTTCTTAACTTGTCCTTATCATACCCTCTCTCCCAACACATGTATTGTAAAAAACGATACAACAAAAAAGAAGCTGTGCATTCATGCAACAGCTTCCTTCTTTGTTTTCATCTCCGACAAATTATCCTTCAATCACTTTTTTGATTGCTGCAAACAGCTCATCGTACGTCTCGTATGCAGGAATATCCGGATACTCAGCCTTGATCGCATCGGTACTCTTAAATAAGAACCCCGCCTTGCTGGCCTGGATCATGCCAAGATCATTGTGACTGTCTCCGCTAGCGATGGTATCATAACCGATGGACTGTAATGCCTTGACGGTTGTGTACTTGGACTTCTCACAGCGCATCTTAAAGCCTGTGATCTCTCCGTTATCGGCAACTTCAAGTGAGTTGCAGAAAATTGTCGGGTATCCGAGTTTTTTCATAAGCGGACCTGCAAACTGGGAAAACGTATCACTGATGATAATCACCTGTGTCATGGCACGCAGTTTATCCAAAAATTCCTTTGCGCCCGGAATCGGATCGATCTTTGCGATTGTCTCCTGAATCTCTTTGAGTCCAAGACCGTGCTCCTTTAAAATTCCGATACGGTATTTCATAAGCTTATCATAATCCGGCTCATCCCTGGTTGTTCTCTTTAATTCCGGAATACCGGTCTCTTCTGCAAATGCGATCCAGATTTCCGGTACCAGTACACCTTCTAAGTCCAAGCAAACAATTTCCATTTTTTCTTCCTCCATGTTAAAATAAATATACTACTATTCCGATTTAGTTCCATTGTAATGAATTCGGCAGTCCCTGTCTAGTACCAAAAGGAGATTCCTATTGATTGATAAAAACAAGAGACCACAAATTATTTCTGTGATCCCTTGTTTGTCTATCTTTCCAACTGCTCATACCAGTCTTGTGGAAACCCTATATGTTTTAACGATATGTCATCCTCATATTCTTCTATTACAGCCCTTAATTCTGTCATAACCTTGCTATTCCATTCTTTCTTATCGGGATACAATAGTTTAAGAACTAATATCTGGGAAAAGAATTTTCTATTTTGTGGTGCTACAGATTCCTTTGGCATTTTAGGTAATGCCGTAAATGACCAATAATATAACCTTGAATAATGGGCACATCGATTTCTTAAGTCAGTAATACAACGTAACCAGCTTTTTAAACACGCTACTGATGTATCATATATCTCTTTTGCTATATATTTCTGATCGCCCGATTGTAAATCCGCATAAAAATAAGACAGCATCCCCATCGAAAAGAATTCGATAATTACCCATATCGGAAATTTTCCATCATATTTTTCCTTATGATGCTTAACAACTAAACTGTTTTTATTTTCCTCTATGCAAACATTCAGTAGTTTTCTAAATTTATCATGATTGTGTTTTTTATTATAAATACTCTTATCCATGTACCCCAAAGATCCATAGACATGTCCACAGTAATAAGCAAGTTGTGTTCTTAAATGTAATTCAATTCTCTCTATGCAATTAAACAGTACTCCTCGTAATTTACTATCAAACTTATAAATTCGTTGAATTCTATTAAAACTTATATCTGCAAAATATGTTCCATTCTTTTTTCTAAACGGAAGAAAATAAGCAGATAAACGATAATAGTTTGCCTGCTTTAAAAAACTGATACATTCCGTATCATTATTCACTATAAAGCCTTTTTCTTTGATAAGTTCCACTTGCTGTTCATAGGTTTTCGGCTGTTTTATAATTTGATAATCATGCCCTGCTTTACTATGATTTTCCCGTACACCATCGCTTATATCCACTATTATTTCTCCCAAAATAAAAATGTCTCCCCATGGGACACATCACTTACGTGAGAGGTGTGGGGAGTCCTGTTGATATTATAATATGCTATTTCTATAAAAATCGCAACCATTTTTTAATTTATTTTTTCTGTCTAAATACAATCGGTACTCTTCACTTCTGTTGTGCCATAAACCGCCGGTAAAAGAACACCCCGACCAGCGTGGTGATGACTTCCGTCACCGGAAATGTAAACCAGAAATCATTCAGTCCCAGACGGGAAAATAAATACCCGAGCGGCACAAACAGCACAACGGTCCTTACAACGGTCAGAAGTGAACTTTTCACGGCTGCTCCAACTGCCTGAAAGAACACCGGAAAAATCAGGGAAGTAACCATCGGGATAAAACTGATTCCCACAAAATGAAACCCAACGGTTCCAATCGCAATCACCTGTGGATCACTTGTAAATACCCGAAGCATCTGTCCAGGAATCAGATTGAAAACTAACGTCCCGATAAACATCAGCCCCATGCCTCCCACAAGCGAAGTGGACAATGTTTTCTTGCAGCGATCCATCTGCCCCGAAGCATAATTGTAGCTGATCACCGGTACAATACAGGTCTGCAGTGCCCCCAGCGGAATAAAGAAAAATGACTGCCACTTGTAATAAAGTCCCAGTGCCGTAACTGCCTGATCGGAAAAGGTTGCAAGAATCAGATTCAGTCCGAGAATATAAAAGGTATATGCCGACTGCATAAGGATATTCGGAATTCCAAGTTTATAAATAAAACAGATATCCCGCGGATACACCGAAAGCGGTGGAGACTTGCGAAACCCTTTTTTCATTACAATAAGAGCCGCTACAATCTGTCCCACAACAGTTGCGATGGCAGCTCCGGCAATCCCAAGTTTCGGAAGCCCGAACAGTCCAAAAATAAATAACGGGTCCAGCGCGATATTAACCAGTGTCCCCACAATCTGTGCGATCATCGGTGTCTTCATATCCCCATTTGCCTGTAAAATCTTTGTCCAGATACTTTCGGTAAACAATCCGATGCTGAATACGCAGACGATCCGGCCGTATACAATCACATCCTTTATGACTTCCGGGGAATCCGTAGACATCCGTGCATATGCCGGCATAAAAAAGAAACAGACTGCCGCAAAAAGCACCCACAATGCCAGCGTAAGCGGTGTTCCGATTCCTCCATATTCATTTGCTTTTTTCTCATCATGCACACCCAGATAATGTGCCATTGCCGTATTGATCCCGACTCCCGTTCCTACAGCAATGGCAATCATAAGAAGCTGCAATGGATAAATAATGGAAAGTGCCGTCAGTCCACTCTCCGAATATTTTCCGACAAATAAACTGTCTACGATGTTATAAAGCGCCTGGATCAGCTGGGCGAGCATGACCGGAGGTGCAATCTTGAGCAGAATCCTGCTGACTTTTTCTGTTCCAAAAAAGTTGCTGTCTGATGTATTCATAAAACAAAATCCCCTGTGAAAATTCGTATTTCCACAGGGGATTTTACGCCCGAAAATCATACAAGTCAATCTGTTTTTCCCATCCATTTACACCAGCCTGGGATGCTTTTTCTTTTCAAAAATTTATAAATGATAAGCATACACCCGTGCTTCATATGCCTGCAGCATTTCTTCCTTCTGTTTGGAATAATTTCCGATCAAAAGCTTGGCATCTGCAGGAATCTGCTCCGTTACTTCTGCCGGAATGGAAACTTCTTTTTCCGTAAAATTACAAAGCACCATCAGCCGCTGCGTCCCGAGCATTCTGGTATAGATAAATAATGCCTCATCCTCCGGTGCTAACAGTTTGTAATCCCCATAAACGATAATCTCGTTCTCATGACGCAGGCGAATCAGTTTTTTGTAGTACGAAAAGACAGAATCCGGATCGCTGATCTCCTGTTTTGCATTGACTTTAGGATAGTTACTGTTTACCTTAATCCACGGAGTTCCTGTGGTAAAACCAGCATTTGCACTGTCATCCCACTGCATCGGCGTGCGCGCATTGTCGCGGCTGATCCGCTTTAAATATCCCATCATTTCTTCATGAGATACCCCACAGGTTTCTGTCAGTTCTTTGTAAGCATTCAGGCTTTCAATATCCCGGTAATCCTCTAACTGATCAAAATAAGCATTACACATGCCAAGTTCTTCCCCCTGATAAACATATGGCGTTCCCTGCATCATATGCAGACAGGTTCCCAGCATTTTTGCTGAAATTTCCCGATACTGTTCACTGTCATTTCCAAACCAGGAAACCGAGCGCGGCTGATCATGATTGGATAAAAACAAACTGTTCCAGGCTTTCCCTTCCAGTCCGGTCTGCCATCTGGATAAAATCTTCTTCCATACCGGAAGCGGCATCTTATGGCTGTCCCATTTACCGTAATGGTTGTCTGCCTCCGGTCCTCCTCCGGTATGTTCGAACTGGAAAACCATGTTCAGTTCGCTGCCATCTGCATTTGCATATTTTTTTGCCTCTTCCAGCGTCACTCCGGATGCCTCGCCCACTGTGATCAGATCATAATGGGAAAGCACTTTCCGGTTCATTTCTTTTAAATACTCATGCACATGCGGACCGTTCGCACAACCACTGTCTGCGTATCCGGTTTCTCCCGGAATTCCATCCGGCAGTCCTTCCGGTTTGGAAATCAGGCTGATCACGTCCATACGGAATCCATCAATGCCTTTTTCACACCACCAGTTCATCATCTCAAATACCCGGTCCCGCACTTTTGGATTGTCCCAGTTGAGATCCGGCTGTTTTTTCGAAAACAGATGCAGGAAATACATATCCGTCTGTGGATCATATTTCCATGCCGAACCACTGAAACAGGACCCCCAGTTATTCGGCTCTTTTCCGTCTTTTCCTTTTCTCCAGATATAAAAATCGCGGTATGGATTATCCACGCTCTTTCTGCTTTCCACAAACCATGCATGCTCATCGGATGTATGATTGACAACCAGATCCATCATGATCTTAATTCCCAGCTCATGTGCCCGTGCAAGCATTCTGTCATAATCTTCCATGGTTCCGAATTCTTCCATGATTGCCTGATAATCGCTGATATCATATCCATTGTCATCATTCGGTGACTGATAAACCGGGGACAGCCAGATCACATCAATTCCAAGTTCTTTGAGGTACTCTAATTTTTCTGTAATACCATTGAGATCCCCGATGCCGTCTCCATTTGAATCCATAAAACTCCGCGGATAAATCTGATATACAACCGCTTCTTTCCACCATGCCTTATTCAATACCATATCCTCCTTGCCTCTCTCATACATATTTGAATACCTGCATTATACGGCATTTTTACGGAATTTTCTTTCACATTACTGCGCAAAAATAAAACAATTCTGCCCTCATTTCCTGCTTAAATTATTTTTGTTTCCTCCAGCTGCTCGGTAAATGCTTCGTTCATCCGAATGATCGGTTTGCGAAGTACAAGTCCGACAAAAAGTGCAATCACCAGGAAGATGCCCAGTTTTGCCAGATCTATCCAGTAATCGTTCCCATAACAGCCTCCAACCGATTCCCGCAGGGCTGCCATACTGTGCGTAAATGGCAGAAGCGGATACACAGCCCGGAAAAATTTCGGAGCACATTCAATCGGGAAAGTTCCACCAGTTCCCGCAACCTGCATAACAAGTAAAACCACACTGCCTGCTTTTCCGATATCCCCAAATGAAACCGTCAGCGTATAACTGATCGTGACATAGACTATACTTGAAAACCAGCACCCAAATAAAAACAGGAACGTATGCGCACACTGAATCCCAAGATAATACAGATCTCCCAGTGCAATCAGCGTACTCTGCAACAGACCAAGGATCAGAAATATGATCCAGCGTCCAAGATAAATTTCATGAATTCTGACATTTTTCAGCTCCATCTTTTTTATGCTTTCCTCGGAAACAGTCACTTTTAACATCGCAACCAGCACGATTCCGCCGATCCAGATAGAAAGTGTCGAATAAAACGGTGCCATGGAAGAACCATAATTATCAATCGGATAAATTTTCTTCGTATTCAGTTCCACCGGTGCCGACAGGAAAGCACTGACTCCGGACTTATTATCATAGATCATATGTTCCAGATCCGCATAATCCCCGTTGTCTTTTGCTTTCGTGAGCTTATCCGTAATCTTTTTTAATTTATTTGCAGATTTGCGTAAAAGTTTACCGGAATCACCCAGACAGGTCTGTATTTCTGACAGATCCGATCCTGCGGTGTCCGTTAACGTGTAAACACCCTTTGCACTTGCATTGATCTGTTTCGTCAGACCGGTAATGTCTTTTGATGTTTCACCGATCGAATCTGCAAGGTTCTGCAGAGTTCCTTTTACATCCTTTTCATATTCTTTGCTGATCTGCTGCAGACGTTTCTGATTTTCTTTTACAAGGGCATCCAAAGCTTTCTTGTCAGAGATCAGGCTGGTTGTGGACTTCTTCATGGAAGCCGCGGTATCGGTCAGATCATCCCGCAGTTCTTCCTGTTTTTCAATAGAACGGTTGATCTTTTCAATCATAGGTCCTATTGAGGAATCGGTTTCCGGATGTTTTTCCGAAAGCCTGATCAGATGATCCCGGAGTGTCGTAAATGACTTGATGTTTTTATCCACCGTCTTTGCTGCTTTTACAAGGGTATCTGCTGTATCCTCACTGCCATTTATTCCATCTTCCACCGTCTGATCCAAAAGCAGGCTCATTTCAGAATATACCTTTTGGCCTGCTTTCAGTGCTTTGCCCACGCTCTCGGTCGCACTGCTTATTGTCGTTTTCATATCGGTAAACGTCTTTTTGGAATTTTCCAGAACCTGTTTTCCATCCGCAGACTCTGTTTTCAGTTCTTTTAAAAAATCAGAAGACGCAGTCAGCAGGGACTGGGCAGAAGACGTAATCCCCGAAAAAGTTTCCAGCGTGGACGCAGTCATATCCATGTCATCCGATGCATCCCCAAGATTGTGGATCAGATTATCCACCAGCCGGTCTGCTCCGTTTGCCTCAGCCATATTAGAGACCGACTGAAACACCGTCATTGCCGTGTCGGATATTGTCTTTATAAATACCTGATTCACCTGTTTCTGGATCGCGGTTGCACCCTTGTCGGTCACTTTTGGTGCAATCGCATTTTCCTTGGCGTTGGAATAGTAAATAATTTCCGGCTTTTGAATCTGATCGGAAAACAGACTCATCATCTGGGTACTGAATTTCTCTGGAACAACAATCGCCGCATAATATTGTCCGGATTTTACCCCCTCCATTGCCTTTTCTTTGCTGGTAAATACCCAGTCCATCTGTGTATTTTCCCTTAGTGCGGAAATCACCTGTTCCCCTACATTAATCTCAAGAGGAATCAGACTTCCGGTATATCCCTCATCCACACTTGCCACCGCGACCTTTAAATTTCCCGTATTGTTATACGGATCCCAGCTTGCCGCAATATTAAACCATGCATACAGACACGGAACGACAAGGACACCGATGACAACAATCATTGCGATTACATTTTTGCGAATCCGTTTTACATCGCTGATGAAAATTTTCAGAATGTTTTTCATTTGTTGTTCTCCCCCTTCAAAATTTTCATCAGCTCCTCGGAACTCATCTCTCCCAAAACAGATTTCTTTTTCATCTCTTCATGTAGATACTCCACAATCAGCAGATACAGTATCAGTGCAAGTAAAGAAACGATCCACAAAATCAGATAAACCAGTTTGGATTCCAGACTAAACATCAAAATCAGAAATACGAGTGGTATGACCATCATACAGATAAAACCGGAGCGTACCATGACCGGATAATATTTTTCAAATGCGAGTGTTTTCTCTGTTAATTTCTTTCTCCACGCATCATCTTTCATAATCACCTGCATAATCCGCTGCAGCTGTGGATTATCCCTGCCTTTGGAATCCGTCTCACAGATCATCAGATCGGTTTCTGCAAGTCTGACATCAAACAGATGATTCAGATTCATCAGAAGCGGACGGAGTACAAGCCCGATAAACAATGCGACCAGTAAAAATACCAGCAGTTTTCCAAGGCTGCTTCTATAAGTATGATGATAGTATCCGGCAATACACTCCCGCATTGCGCTGATTGAATAAGAAAACGGAAGCAGCGGATGAAGTTTCTGGAAAAATTCCGGCATCATTTCAATCGGATACGTTCCGGAAGAACCCGGAATCTGTAAAATTACCAGAAGAACCGCCAGTGCTTTTCCCATGTGCTTAAACGTCGATGCCAGTGCAAAGATCAGATTCACATAAACAAAGGAAGTTAACATTCCAGCAAGAATAAATTTTACCGGATGCAGACACTGTACTTTCAGCAGAATGATATCTCCCGCACATACGATAGCTCCCTGAATCAGTCCTATGATAAGAAACAGCAGAATACGCCCGAAATACGCACTTGTCGGTGTAAAATCCGGCACTTCTTTGTCCCGGTCTACTTCCTGTTTTAAAATAGAAACCAGTATCAGTCCACCTACCCAGAGTGCCAGGTTTGTATAAAACGGGGTCATTCCTGTTCCGTAATTTTCCACCTCATACAGGACATCCGTCTTTATATTTACCGGAGAAGACATAAAATCGGAAATGTCTTTGGCATCAATCTTTTCCAGTGACAGGATATTCTGATACATATCCGAATTCTGCAGTGTCTGCAGATCCGTGACAATTTTCTGCAGTTTCTGATCCACCTGACCCATAACATTGCCCGTCTGCGTAAGTACTTTGGAGCTGCTGTGCAATGCAGATTTTAACTGATCCAGCAGATCTCTCATCTGTTTTGTCATGGATGTTATGCTATGTAAGGTTGTTGACAGATCCCCGCTTACATTCGCCAGACCTTCCAGTGACTGGTCCAGCTGCGGGTAAATATTTTTGCTGAAATCGATCCTGCTGTCCTGAAAACTCTCACGGTTATCCTCTGCAAGCGTTTCCAGTGAACTTCTCGTATCTTTGAAATTCTTTAACACTTTCCGCATACTGGTATTTGCACTTTTCAATGAATTTACCAGTTTCTGCGCAGAAATGCTCTGCGTCTGCAGCTGTGAGATTTCCTGTCCGACAGATGCTGATAACTGTGTATCTTTTCCAAGATTCTGATTTAACTTTTCCAGATCTTTGAGAAGCTGGGCATTTTTCTCATTGATCTGGGTGATCGTATCGAGACTGTCCCCAACCGCAAGATTTGCCTTATCTGCCTTTATCTCAAACTTATTCAGACTCTTAGAAGCCGAGGACGAAACTTCATCCAGAAAAACTTCCCCGCCGGTCAGCCCATTGGAGAACTGTTTATAAAATTTTCCAAGTGCCGTCTGACTTTTTTCCAGCAATACAGAAGTTTCTTTTAAAGAAGAAGAGCTGTCCTTTGCTGCCTCATCCACCTGATCCAAAGACTCCTTGAGTTCTTTGATCTGTGCATCGGATTTATCTACTTTTTTCTGAAATTCTTTTACCAGCTTCTGATAATCCGTTAAATTATTCTGAACTTCGGTAATGGCAGATGTCAGTTCCGACTGTGTATCGTCCAGTCCTCTGGTAATACTGTCTGCGGAAGACTTTACAATTTCTGATACTGCCGAAGATGCCGTGGCGGAAAATGTGTCGTTGATCTGCTGTTGCACCGTTGTCGCACCGGTATCCGTAATCTTCGGTGCAATGGCATTTTTCTTTTCATTAACATAATAGTCCAGCTTCGGGCGTTTCAGGTCTCCGGAGAGAATACTTACCAGGGAACTACTGAAATTCTCCGGAATGACGATTGCCGCATAGTAATCTCCTGCCTGAACACCTTCTTTTGCTTTCTCTTCACTGACAAACTGCCAGCCCAGCGACTTGTTTTCTTTCAGTTTTTCAACAATCGAATCGCCTGCATTCATCGTGATCACGTCGGTTTTGGTTCCTGTATCGCAATTGGCAATTGCCACCCTGATTCCCGAAGTATTTGCATACGGGTCCATGTTTGCGGCAATATTAAACCATGCATACAAAGACGGCAGGAGACATACGCCGATCATAACCAGTGTCGCGGCACGGTTTTTTAACAGACGTCGCACATCCCTGCGGAAAATCTGAAATGCTGTCTTCATTCATTACCTCTTTCTATTCTCAGTTTCTTAATGAAAAAAGGAAAATGGCTTTTTCAGCCATTCCCCTTTTTTATTATAAAGAGTTCTATATGAATGTTCAACCGAAACTTGAAAATTATAATTTATGTTTAAAAGCAAATCTGAAATTTTACATTGACAAAGCATTGCATGGAGATAGTGTTATTATCACCCGGCCGAAAAGAAAAAATGTTGTCCTGATCAGTGAAGAAGAATACAATGAATTACAAAGAATAAAGCATAACGCAGAATATATGTATAAAATGAACACATCCATCCAGCAGGCAAAAGAAGGCAAAGTTGTCATAAAATCTATGGAAGAACTGGAACAGTTAGCCAATGAATAGACCACAATTTACAGAACAGGCCTGGAATGAATATATGTACTGGCATGCCCAGGACAAAAAGACATTAAAGAAACGTCGTTGAAATTTATTCCTGTAAAGATCACTATCTTAATAAATAAAAATGGAGCCATCCCGGTATATCACCCAGGGATGGCTCTTCTGTTTTCATTGATACATGTTTACACCTTGAGAATCGTTCGCATGGTGCACAATCAGCTGGGCGAACAAACGATCAAAAATGACCGGATTTTGCTGCATACCTTACGGCAATCAGACTTCCAGCCGGTGGTATCTTCGTTTTCCCACAGCCATCAAGCAGACCGCAGCCGTTCCACTGCAGAATAACACGGCAAATTCATTTCCTGCAAACGACAGGCACAGATCATTTTCCATAAACCAGCCTCCGCTGGTTGCATACAGTACTGTGGGATTAAATAATTCCCGGATAAGATCCCACACATTTCCCATCTGCACATAGGCAAGCAGATATGCCCCCATAAAAAGAAGACCCAATACCGCAAACGAAAAATAACTGTTCTGTAAAAACAACTGCACTGCGGCAGTAACAGCCGCAACGATCCCAAGCAGTCCCACAAGCACCACCAGCGCAAGCAAAAGATAACGCCACTGCTCCAGCCACCAGAACGTGACAAACGGATACATCATCTGCAGCCGCGGCTCTGCAACCATACATGCCGCCACCGGAACATGCCACAGGTTCTGAAACGGAACCGCTGCAAAAAATACCAAGAGGGTAAACACTGTAAGCAGTCCTGCATAAAACAGCCCGCACAACGTTCCTGCAAGCATTTTCTTTTCCATCATTTTCTTTCCGGTGGTGGTCGCTAAAACCAGATCCTGCGTCTTATATATCCTCTCATAATCCATCAGATACAGCATCGAAAGAATCATCAGAACCGCGGTCTGCAAAATCAGTTTTTTCCACAGCTTTCCATACAAAGTGGTGTGCAGTTTATACCAGTTTCCCGGATAAAAGGCATACGTGCCTTCCCCTGTTTTTCTAATCTGTTCCACCCGCTTCTGCAATCGGTCATAATTGCGTACAATCCACGATCCCCAGACTCCCTGCGGTTCATATCCACTCTTTTTTTCTTTCTGTTCCAGAATCTTATGCATATCCAGTGTATCATACATTCCGCCATAGGTCTTTTTATAGTCCGCATAGGCACTTTCATACTCCGGGCTTGCCGTCTCCTCATCCGTCACAGCCACATGCATCTGCCGCAGTTCCTTTCTCATGCCGGCATTTCCCACATAGGTATAGATACTCAAAAACTGAAACAGCCCGAATGTGATACAGACAATCCACAGAAACGGATGCCGCAGACATTTTCCACACTCTTTTTGCAAAAGGCGCATTCTTTCTCTCCTTTACACTCATCTATCGTCAGAGATCTCTGTAATGATCCCTGTGCATTTTCCACCACAGCACGCACGCGCATGCCAAAATCCACCCCAGAATCCAAAGCTCTTCTGAATAAGGCAGGCTATTTTCATCCATCGGCTTCTGAAACAGATGTACAAAAATGTGTATTAGCAAAAAGCCAATCCCTGCGCATGCCGGAATGGCAAATGCAATTCCCGCAATGTAATTGCCTGCCGTTCTTCCGATCAGGTAAATCAAAACAACCGCAGCCAGCACAAACACAAACACCAGCAGCATGTAAAGCAGCATATAGAAACCAAATGGCAGATTTTTACACCACAACTGCAGTCCCGTATCGTCGATACAATCGCCTTTCCAGAATACCGCCAGTCCTTTTATGACATAAACCAGTACATAAATACCAAATTGTACGATTCCCACAAAACCGCAGCAGGCCACAAGTGCCTGAAACTGCCTGTCAAAAAGTTTCCGCCCGGTAGCAGTCGTTGCATACAACGGCAGCACATGACATAACCGTTCCCGTATCAGATACGGCAGTGCAAGGATTGCAAAACAAATCAGAAGCAGAATTCCCATCATTCTCATATCTTTTTCTACAATATAAAAAATTCCACCCGGCATTAGAGAGATACTGTCTCCATTCTGTAAATTTTTGTATTCATCCAGCCGATCGAGCACCTGAAGTTCAAAAAACAGTTTTGACCCTTTTGAATCCTCAAAGACCAGACGCGACAGTTCCTGATCGATTTTCTTTTCCTCATCGGTTAAAGTATCCTTATCAAAAAATGTTTCCTGTGTCTTCGAAAATTCCTGATAATTCGTAATTTTTGCATCTGCAAGAACCGGATCCGCCGCAATGATCCGGGTGTATGCCTCTTCCAGTTCTTTTCTTTTTTCATCCAGCTTCGACCAGTCCTCACGCGGCAGCGAAGTTCCCCAGCTTTCGATCAGTTCGGCGTAAAACGGCATATCATACTGGGAATCTGTTGTCTGCCCTCCCGCCGGATAAATTGTCACTTCTAAAAACAACTGATAAAACAGCACCGTAAATACTGCTATAACAAGCAATACCCGGATATCCATGATTTTTTTACATTCTTTTATCAATATTTTCATGCCGGTTCCTCCTGATATGTAACCAGAAATACATCTTCCAGATTCGGCGTACAATTCCTGCTGCCTTCCTCCGGCTTGCTGCTGTAATAACGCACCTGCATATGTTCCTGCTCCTGCCGCACAGAAAGAATCAGATGCGTGTCTTGAAATGCATCAAACGCACGGTCTTCCATCACGCACTCATACACCTTTCCATCAAGCGTTTTACAAATATTGGAAACCGTGTCCATCCGGTATAGTTTACGTTCTTTTAACAGAATCACCTGATTGGCATTCGACTCAATATCCGACACAATATGCGTGGAAAGAATGACAATCCGGTCCTTTGACAACGTTGACAGGATATTGCGGAAGCGCGCCCGCTCCTTTGGATCAAGTCCCGCAGTCGGTTCATCCAGTATCAGGATTTTCGGATCATTTAACATTGCCTGTGCAATTCCCACCCGCTGGATCATTCCTCCGGAAAATTTTTTCATTTTTTTGTCTGCCACATCAGAAAGTCCGACCAGTTCGAGCAGTTGTTCTATCTTTTCTTTTGCGGTCTGCTTTGGCATATTTTTAAGTGCTGCCAGATAATCCAGATACTGCACGGGTGTGTTGTTTTTGTAATATCCAAACTGCTGCGGCAGATACCCCAGCAGATCCCGGTATTTTTCCCCGAGTTTTGCAACAGGAATCCCATCCCATAAAATTTCTCCCTGTGTAGGAACCAGCAGGGTTGCAATCATTTTTATGAGAGTTGTCTTTCCCGCACCGTTTGGGGCAAGCATTCCGTAAAGCCCATTCTCCATCTCAAGACTGATGTCTTCCACCGCCGGAAATTTTCCGTAACTTTTGCTAACATGCGAAAGAGTAAGCATCTTTTTTCTCCACCTTTCCTATTGATACGAACAAAAGACAAAAGCTTGCGGCAGTGACCGCGCCGTGCACCGCCAGCGGAACCGATGTAAAAAGAAACATCTGCACGCCAGTTCCCGCAAGCCTTGCAATCACGCACACACACGCCCAGACTGCGATCAGACCTGCATAAAACAGACCACCCGCGCCTTTGTGGCAGGCATATACACAGACCGAAGCAAACAAAAACACACTGCTGCTTCCCACCAGAACCATACTCACAAATGCTTTTCCCGAAACATCCGTAAATAAAGCTGCTCCGGTCACATTGACCAGTATCATGATCACGCCTGCATACAGCATGCGAAGTCCCGACAGATAGCTCTGTGAATAATGAAGCGAGCCGATCAGCTCCTGCATGTGGTTCTGCGCATCCAGCCACCATGCCAGCACCGCAAACACCAGAAAACAGACCGGAAATCCTAAAAACACAATCATCCTCTGCGTTTCGGGCTGCTTGGCATACAACTGTCCGAGCCATCCGATTCCCAGATACAGACAGGCAACAATAAGCCAGATACTTCCGCTCTGATAAAATATGGCACGAATGCCCGGTCCCCAGTAAATTTCTTTGATTCTTTCCCACAGACTCTGCCGCTTTGGTATTGCTTTTTCCACAATCGCACGACATTCCTTCTGCATAACGCTATCCTCCGGGAATTCTACTGGAAGCAGTGGTATCTTCTGTTCTTTCTTCCATTCCTTTTCCTTCATCTTTGCACCTCCTGCCGAATCCTTTTTAACATCTGGTAAAACCGGGTCTTTACGGTACTCTCCGCAAGATCCATCTCCTCTGCAATCTGCGCAAATGTCTTCTCCTCAAAGCATTTTTTCTGAAAAATGCGAATCCATTCGCGCTCATAGGAAACGACAATATCCATAATCCGGCGAATCTCTTCTTTTTGAACCATATGCTCCGCCAGATCACGCACAGTTTTTTCCTCCTCTGTTTCCCATTGCAGGGGCTGTTGCAGTTTTTCCTTTTTATAACTTTTACTGCGATAATAATCTGTGATCCTGTTGGCTGCCACACGGTATGCCCAGGTGCGGAAGCCCGCCTTTTTCTCATCAAACGCATAAATCCCCTGCAAAACCGTAATAAAAATTTCCTGTGTCAGATCAAGCGCAAGTTCCCTCTCTCCGGTCTGCCGGTAGGTAAACGCATAGATTTCCCGGTAATATCGCCGGATCAGTTCATCCGCCGCTTTTTTATCCTGTTTTTTCTTAATTCTGCGGATTAACTGGTTGTCCGTCTGCATGCATGTTCACCGCCTTTATCTCCGTTCACTCAGATATACGAAATATGATACAAAATAGTTTGGATTCTGAAAAGATTTTTTCAAAAAAGAAAAAAGGACCGGTGCAAAACTAATTTGCACCAGTCCTGTCATAACCTTTTATGCGTCCTTATCTAAAAATGCAGCGACAAAAATCGCCGGAGAGTTCCAGTAAATCGTAATTTCATTCAGCGAATAACACTCCCATACATCCAGAAAACATTTCATCGGCGGTGTATCCGGTGTGATCAGCCACTCTGCCTTTTCATCCACCGGAGCGGAGTTTGGACCGCCCACCACAAATCCCGGGATAGTCTCGTCGATTCCATCCGAAACAGTCACACGGTTATGCGGATTCTGACAGCTTTTTGTTCCCACGGCGGTCACATAACTATAGCCGGTTGCATTCACACCAAGAATATAGTCCATCTGCGCCTGTGCCATTTCCCGGTAACTCGCTTCCCCGGTCAGAAGATGCGCAACTGCAAGGATCATGGCGCGGTTGAGCACAACCATGTTGCTGCCCCAGCCATATTCTTCTTTTGTCAGCGCGACAAAATATCCGCTGACATCTGCAATGTCACAGATTTTATCTGCCTCGTTTAAAAATGTCTGCCGGAATTTCTGCTGGCATACCTGAAAACGCTGTGTTTCCTTTCCTTCTTTTTTCTTTGCCCCAAACAGACAGGAAAGTCCCGCCAGACCGGACACATCCACCCAGCCCATATCGGTTGGATTTTCGTTTGTTTTTAAATAGTCCTCCAGCTTGTCCAGATATGCGGCGTTGCCCGTGGTCACATACAGTTCCGCTGCCGCCCAGAGCCGCTCATCCAGATCCGAGGTATCCTCATAGCCACCGGTATTGCAGCCTGCTGGATTTTCAAATCCGATAAACTGCGGATGCTGCATCAGCCAGTCCCACGCACGCACTGCGGCAGCCTCTGCTTCTGCTGCAAACGCAGGCTCCCATGCCATATACACGCGGGACGCCAGTGCCATGACCGCTGCAAAATCCGCTGCCGCCATTGTCGATGCCGGAAACAGGATCATCTGCCGTTTGTCCTCACACGGCATCACAAAATTTGCATGGCGCATCGAAGTCAGCTTATGACAGACACTTCCATCCTCCATCTGCATTTTCAAAAGCCAGCGCAGCTCATACAGGCACTCACTTAAGACATCCGGCATCGCATCGTTGCTTTCCGGAATATTTAAGTTTTCGGTGAAACTCTCCGGAAAGAGCTGCTGCGCATAGATCATGTGTGCAAGCGCTGTAGCCGCTGCTGTGGTATATCTGCCATAATCCCCGGCATCGTGCCAGCCTCCGGTCACCTCATGCTGTTTTGCATTTTCTTTTCTTTCCAGATAGTCTTCCAGCCGTACCGCTGTGCCCGTGTGACAGGTACAACGCCTGAATTTTCCGGCAAAGGTTTCTTCCAGTGCCATCCCACAACGCTGGAAATACAGTGCTTTACACAGCGTCTGGTTCAATGTATGGTATGCCTTACGGCTGATGATACAGCTTCCGAGAACCGCACCTTCCCCATCCTGAAATGTTACAGTTCCTTCCTCTGTAAGATCGGAAAAGTCAATGTGCCATACCTTATCTTCTGCGCTCTCATCAACGCCTGCGTACACTGCCTGTTTTACAGCGGTCTGCTCCCCTTTTTCATTCCAGAGGGTCACCTCTTTGTCCTGCACTTTTTCCATTTCATCCACGCGGTTTTCCTGCGCAAGTACCGCAATCTTGCGGCCTTTCGGCAGATACCCTGCCTGATTTGCATAAAATCTGATCATGTTGATACTCCCTGTTTTTCCTACAAAAAAAGCAGTTGAATATTCAAACTGCTCAGACTGTAGACAAAGTCCTCGGCTTTTTGCCGGGGATTTTTCTGTATTAAAGAGGCTAAAAGTCAGTATTTTCAAGACTTTTCAGTCTCTTTTTGGTATAATAAAGGTATCAAAAAAGGCGGTATTGTTCTATGATGACACAAGAAACAGAAAAAGTAAGAAAGCAAATGCAGATGGTATGTATTGATGATCTTGTTCCGCGGAATCATCTTCTACGACTTATTGACAAAGCTATTGACTGGACATTCATCTATGATCTCGTCCGTGATACTTATTCCGACGGAATGGGTAGACCAAGTATTGATCCGGTTACGCTTATTAAGATACCGCTTATTCAATACCTGTATGGAATCAAAAGCATGCGGCAGACAATCAAAGAGATTGAAGTAAACATGGCTTACCGTTGGTTCCTTGGACTTGAACTTTATGATCCGGTCCCTCATTTTTCTACTTTCGGGAAAAACTATACCCGTCGTTTTAAAGATACCGACTTATTCGAGCAGATTTTCCAGCGTATCCTTGAGGAGTGTTACCGTTTCAAACTGGTTGATTCAACAGAGATTTTTGTTGATGCAACACATGTGAAAGCGCGGGCGAACAACAGAAAGATGCAGAAACGAATCGCAAAACAGGAAGCTTTATTTTATGCTGACATGCTGCGTCAGGACATTAACGCAGACAGAGAAGCGCACGGAAAGAAACCGTTGAAAGATAAAGACGATAACAACAAACCTGGTTCCGGTGGCAACGACAAGTTTGAAGATTATACGGATGATGTTCCGTCAGATGAAAAAACAATTAAGTGTAGCACTACAGATCCTGAGAGCGGCTGGTTTCGGAAAGGTGAGCACAAGCATGTGTTTGCTTATGGGATTGAAACAGCATGCGATAAAAATGGATGGATTATTGATTTTACAGTAAACCCTGGTAATGAGCATGACAGTCGAACTTTTAAAGGCCTTTACGATAAGCTTGCAGATATCGGCATGAAATACTGTATCGTTGATGCCGGGTATAAAACTCCTGCAATAGCAAAGCTACTTTTGGATGATGGAATAAAGCCGGTCTTTCCTTACAAGCGTCCCATGACAAAGGATGGCTTTTTCAGGAAATCTGAGTATGTATATGATGAGTATAATGATGCTTATATTTGTCCAGGGAATCACTTTCTGCATTACAGCACGACAAATCGGGATGGATATCGCGAGTATAAAAGCTGTGGACAGATTTGCGAAAAGTGCGAGTATCTTTCGCAGTGTACAGAAAGCAAGAACCATGTAAAAGTTGTTACGAGACATGTATGGGAAGACTATATGGAAACATGTGAGGATATCCGGCATACAGAAGGAATGAAGGAGCTATACTCACACAGAAAAGAAACGATTGAAAGAATCTTTGGAACGGCAAAGGAAAACCACGGATTTCGATATACGCAGTTGTATGGCAAAGCGCGGATGACAATGAAAGTCGCGCTTACGTTTGCGTGCATGAATTTAAAAAAGCTTGCAAAATGCAAGCAGGAATGGGGATTACGGATGGCATAATCCAAGGGAAAATTTCCTGTTTTCGGAATAAATTTCATAAACACAAAGAAAAATGCTCCGAGAAACGGAAGTTTCTCGGAGCACTTTGTCTACGGTCTGAGCAGTTGAATATTCAAACTGCTTTTAGCCTTTCTATCTTAAATTATAACTTGTTTTTAGCAAAAATCAATCGTTCACTCCAAGTCTTTGGCGGACCGTGAGGAAGTATCTTTAATGCTGCGGCTTTCCCTGCTCCGCACACATACCACCGAAAGAATCAGACCCAGCAGGACAAAAACGACATTGGCTCCGGCCCAAGCGGTTCGGGCTCCATCCGACAGCGAAAGGTGCAGAAGCGATGGGGCAAGAGCCACCAGCGGTAGGATGCTCACAATGAGCGCAGCGATACTAACTGATTGAAGTTTTTTCTTTTCCATAGTTTTACCTCATTTCTTTTTTCCCAAATTGGGTGACAGCCAGCGCGAAAAACAGGCCAAACACTACAATCGCGCACGGCAGGAACGGAAACACCGAAAAAGCGGCGTCGGAAGTTTCTGCTGTAAAGTCATAGAGAGAGCAGGAAACGAGATAACCGCTGTAACAGTACGGGTAGGCGATCCACAGCGGCGTATTCGCAACCAATACACCGGGAATCACAAGCAGCAGATTTAATCCCACAGAAAGAAGCGGCTTTTCAAACAGCACAGTGATGGCCCACATAGCCGCAATGCACGGCAACATAGTCAGAAACAGCCCCAAGCACCATTTCAGAAGATATAGGATCGGCAGGGTTTCTGTTACTCCCATTGTCTGTGTCGCAATCAACCCAGCGATTACAAATACGACAAGAAACGCCACCATCTCCATAAACAGATAAAAGGTAAGCACACAGAATTTGGCAATGGATAATGCGCAGCGGCTGACCGGCAGCGCCAGCATTTTCAGAATCCCGTTATTTCCTGTTTCTCGTCCTGCGATCATCACGCAAACCACGATCATGCTGAATGGAAGCAGATAGTAGGCGTAAACAAGCGCACTTTGAATAAACATGGCAGGCCACGCATTGGTGTATTCCGGTGTAAAGTAGTTGCTCAAACTCGCAACCCCGGAAACCACCACCAATAAAGGTGCAATGAAAATCAGGGGTACGATTTTGGAGCGTTTTACTTTCATAAACTCGATTTTGAGTAAATCCAAAAAACTCATTTCTTATTATCCCTCCTTACTCGTAGCGTCTGTACTTCGCCAGCCACAAGCCCACAGCAAGGAACAACAGCGTTTCCACCACAGCGACAAGGGCAACCGTCGAATCAGGCTGGGCGCTCATGGCTACTGCTGGTTTCAGAATAATCAAAAAAGGATGCACCAGCAAAAGCGTCAGCCCCGAATTTGCAAGGGCCATACCACTCAGAAAACCGGCAACACCAATTCCAAGCGGCACCCACATATTTTCAAAGCGCGAGGAAATCAGCAGCATAAACGACAGTACCGGCATGGATGTGAGAAAAGAGTATCCGGCAAAGCGTACCAGCGTACCCATCTCAAACGCTCCGTCCGGCAAGTCCGTCATTCCAATCTGTGCAAGTGCCAGGTTTTGCAGCACGATTGCAACCAAAAACATGACTGTCAGAATCAGAAATTTGCACAGATACATGGCCGGGACGCTGACGGGAAGCATATACATCTTCTTTACGGCACTTCCCTTAAATTCCATGTTGTAGATCATGCAGGTAGCAACCACGATACCGAACAGATTCAGCACCATAATCATGCCGTAGAGCTGGGTCAACAAGACATCCATCGGGGCCAGCGGCAAATTCAGAAGTGTGTCTTTCCGCACAATGAAATTGACAAATGCGTAGGCGGCTCCCAAGACACCAACGGCCAGCAGCACGGGAATCACGCCGGTTCGCTTTCCTTTCCGAAGTTCAATTGCCAGCGTTTTCATAATTTTGCCCTCTGCTTTCTGTCCATGTTATCTTTCTCAACCATAGAAAGGAACACATCTTCCAGATTGTCCGCAGCGAAGCCGGATTGCAGGGCGTATTGACGCAGATCATTCATGCTTCCCTCAAACAGCAGCCGCCCGTGGTTGAGAATCCCAATGTCATCTGCAATCAATTCGATTTCAGACAGCATATGGGACGAGATCAGCACCGTGCAGTCGTAAAGGCTGGGCAAGGATTTTACCAGATTGCGGATTTCGTGGATACCAGACGGGTCAAGACCGTTTGTGGGTTCGTCCAGAATCAGAATCGGCGGACGCCCCAAGAGCGCCCCGGCAAGGCCCAAGCGTTGCTTCATTCCCAGCGAATACTGTTTTGCCAGCCGGTCGCCAAACTCGGTCAGCCCTACCAGTTCCAGAGCATCTTCCACATCAGCTTTCGGCAGTCCCAAAATGCGGCGGATAATGTCAAGATTTTCCCGCCCGGTGAGATTTGCGTAGAAAGATGGCGCTTCGATGAAAGAGCCGATCTTTTTGAGAATGGCAATCCGATCCTGCGGAAACTGTTTCCCATCAATGGTAAAGCTGCCTTTTGTGGGAGCGGTCAACCCCAACAGCATTTTCATGGTAGTGGATTTGCCTGCCCCGTTCGGGCCAAGAAAACCATAAATGCTGCCCTTGCGAATATGAAGCGAAACATGATTGACCGAAGTGAAGTTCTTATATTTCTTGGTCAAATGTTCCGTTGTAATGATATAGTCCATAGAAACATCTCCTTTCGATGCTTCTATGGTACAACTTCAACCTGACATCTACATTCTCCCGTCCTTACTTTTACCTTACTTTTCAAGGAACAAGAACGCAGAATGGACAGCCCATGATATAATAGAAACAAATAAAATCAGATTGGAGAAACTGCTATGGATAATTCCTTTTTACATACTAAAAAGCTCCTGTTGGTAGATGATGAACAGGAACTATTGAAAATGGTTTCAGATATATTGAAAGATGCAGGATTTGAAACTGTCCTTACCGCAATGACGGTCAAAGAAGCTATTTTGACCGCAAAAGAGGAAACTCCCGATTTAATTATTTTGGATGTCATGCTACCGGATGGGGATGGCTTTTCTCTGATGCAGCATTTCCGCACTTTTACCAATGTGCCGATCATTTTCTTAACAGCAAAGGACGAAGCAGCAGACAAATTATCGGGATTGGGGCTTGGTGCAGATGACTACATTTCTAAGCCCTTTATGCCGCAGGAACTGTTACTGCGTATCTATGCGGTACTGCGGCGGACCTACAAAGAGGATTCACCGCTGCTTGTTTTGGATGGATGTACGATTGATTTCAGCCGGGCCGAAGTCCATAAGGGCAGCGAAATTATCTCCCTGACAGCCAAAGAACATACTTTACTTGAAACGCTTGCCCGTAATGCTGGAAAGATTGTTACCGTAGATGCGCTTTGTGAAGCCCTCTGGGGGGATAATCCTTTTGGCTACGAAAACAGCCTCAATGCTCATGTCCGGCGCGTCCGGGAAAAGATTGAAACCGATCCATCAAAACCCGTGTCCCTAATAACCATTAAAGGATTAGGCTATAAGCTGATAGCAAGGAAGTGATGTCATGAAATCATTCGGAAGTTATATATCTAAATATCTTGTGTCGTTCGTTGCCTTTATTCTAATATTGCTTTTTCTTAATGCAGTAGTATTCGGTCTGACTTTTCAAAAGATTGTGACCGAGGATTATGGCGATTCATCCCCGCAAGCCATGTTGGAAATGACTGCTACCGCCGCTACGCCGGAACAATTATCGGATGAGGCGGTGCAAATGCTCCGACAGAATCATATTTGGGCGATCTACTTGAACACAGATGGTCAATGTTATTGGTCGGTTGATTTGCCGGACAATGTGCCGAAAAATTACACAATTCAAGATGTCGCACTATTTTCAAAAGGGTATATTGAGGATTACCCGGTTTTTATTTGGAACACCGATGATGGGTTGTTGGTGCTGGGCTATCCCACAGACAGCTACACAAAACTCACCAGCAATTACTATTCCATTGCAGCACTTCAACGACTCCCCATCTTTGTGCTGGGGATGCTTGGCTTGGATGTGCTGTGCCTCTTTTCAGCCTATTACTTTTCCAAACGCAGAATCATTCACAATACCGAACCGATTGTGTCCGCTGTGGAAACTTTGGCAGACGGAAAGCCAGTTTCACTTCATATCAGCGGAGAACTATCGGAAATTGCAAGCAGTGTAAACAAAGCTTCTTCCATTTTGAATAGGCAAAATGAAGCGCGGGCGAACTGGATCAGCGGCGTTTCCCATGACATCCGCACACCTCTCTCCATGATTATGGGGTATGCGGGCCGTATTGCAGAAAGTAAAGCTGCCAGCAAGAGCATCCGTGAACAGGCGGAAATAGTACGGAAGCAAAGTGTAAAAATCAAAGAGCTGGTGCAGGATTTGAATTTAGTATCGCAGTTGGAATATGAAATGCAGCCGCTTCATAAAGAGATGGTTCGCTTATCCAAACTACTGCGATCCTATGTAGCAGACCTGTTGAATACAGGAATTTCCGATAGCTACAACATCGGAATTAAGATCACTCCTGACGCCGAAAATGCTGTGTTGGAATGTGATGCCAGATTGATTTCGCGGGCTGTAAACAACCTTGTCCAGAACAGCATGAAACACAACCCACAGGGCTGTGAAGTCTGCCTTTCGCTTACAACATCGCAAAACCATCTTATCTTGGCGGTTACGGATAACGGAACAGGTCTGTCTGCTGAAAAGCTGCAAGAGCTGGAAGAAAAACCGCATTATATGGAAAGCACAGATGAACGGCTTGATTTAAGACATGGGCTTGGATTGCTGATTGTCCAACAAGTCGCCATAGCTCATAACGGCAATTTCAAACTTACTAATGTTTTCCCGAAAGGGTGTGAAGCTACTTTAATATTCCCGTATATCGGATAAACAGGCAAGTACAAATCTATAAGAAAACGCCAGATTTCCGTGAGGG